>Ga0272441_10000405_pt1 | contig 98995 bp, 68 predicted proteins | sample SSMProp6N_FD_193582 | JGI IMG/M metagenome (GOLD analysis project Ga0272441, IMG submission 193582) | Marine sediment archaeal communities from Little Sippewissett salt marsh, Falmouth, MA, United States - SSM-Prop-6N | ecosystem: Environmental > Aquatic > Marine > Wetlands > Sediment ...
CCGGATGCCTTAGCTTGCCGGATGCCTTAGCTTGCCGGATGCCCTTGTTTGCCGGAAGCCTTTGTTTGCCGGATGCCCTTGCTTGCCGGATGCCTTAGCTTGCCGGATGCCCTTGCTTGCCGGATGCCCTTGCTTGCCGGATGCCCTTGCTTGCCGGATGCCTTTGCTTGCGGGTATGGTACGGGCAGTCACCGTGAAGATGTCGGAGAAGCCCCGGATTTGGCCCCAGCCGTTTGTGGTTGTTTTTATCAGGTGAACTGTCCAATTGAGAAGTGTTAAATATGCACCTTCCCTTAATCGAAATGTGCTTGGTCTAGAGCTGGGTTTTGACCCTGTCCTGTTGATCCTGGCCATTATTCTGGCCTTTGTCCCATCCCTGATCTACCTGGTGATGATCCGGTATACCGAGAAGTACAACCGGGAGTCATGGGGCGATCTGGGAACGGCGTTCATGTGGGGGGCCACCATGTCCCTCATAGTTGTGGTCCTGATACGGGGAATATTCTTAGTGGAGTTCAAGGAGACCGAGCCCGCTTTGGCCTCAAACCCAGAGCTCATGGCCCTGGTGGCGGTTTCGATAATCACCCCCATTGCAGCGGAGCTCATCAAACCGGTTGGGCTCTTCTTTGTCCGACACACCCTGGATGAGGCGGAGGACGGTCTGATATACGGAGCTGCCATAGGATTGGGATATGCCGCCGTGGAGAATCTCCTCTACGGGATATTCGTGTTCTTCAGTTACGGTATTGAGACCTTCCTGACCATGGTGGTGGTACGATCAATTTCCGTGGTCTTGATAAACGCTTCCGCAACTTCCCTGTCATGTTACGGGGTGACCCGTTCCACCGCAAGCCTCCACAAGCAGGGATCCATTCTCCTCTTCCCCCTCTTTTTGTTCATGGCCATCGGTATACACGGAATATTCAACTACCTGGCCCTGGTAGGTTCAGGTGGGGTCGCCGGGTCGGGAATATCATACAAGTACAGCCTGATCTTCGCCGTGGGGATATCCCTTATCACCATCTCTTTGGTGTATTTCAAGATCTACCGATTGGATAGGATAGAAGAACGGGAGGCCAAGGAGGCCTGGCGCAGGAAGGAGGAAAAGGCCCTCTCAAGGGTGACATCTTCCCATAGCAGCGCCTGGGAGCCCGGTGCCCAGGTACAGTCCACCCATCACGGTATGGTCGTGGGGGAGGCTCAGGGAAGGTCGAGGTGGGAACCTCAACCCCAGGTTCGGGCCCCGCCTCCCCGGCAGGCGCCCCCTCCGGTTCAACAGCGTCCCCGGCAGGTGCCCAGTACCGCGCCAAGACCACCCCCCAGGAAACCCTCCAGCCCTTCATCCAGACCCCCTCCAAAAAAGGAGGCACCCAGGAGAGCCATTCCGTCAAAAGACCACAGACGTCCCAGCAGGGATGATTCCTGGAGCAGTTCTGCGCCTGCAAAGAAGAGGGAGGTCGACAGATCATCCACATGGACCGACGATGATGATGACGATTCCTGGTCCTACACGACCCCGCCGAAGAAAAAAGGATCATCCGTGGACTGGGACCAGGATGATGATGACGAGGAAATTGACTGGGCCGACCTTTGATACATTTTGCGATATGGGTCATTCCAGCGATACGACAAACACCGCGTGATCCCTTTCAAAGGGTTCCAGGGATACGGTTTCCAATAGCCTGCTTCCACCGGACCTGAGCTGGGATGCAGTGTCGGAAAATATTGTTTTCGGATTTGCTGCCGAGTCGACACTTCTGGATTTGAGAGCGAGGATGCCCAGGCCCCCGGGACGAAGGAATCGCTTCAGATTTGAGAGGAATATTTCCACCTGGTTGCGTTGGGATATGTCCTGGAACACCAGTTCAACCTCCGGTACCATGGCACCGTATAGTTCCGGCCTGGCCGCATCTCCCTGAATGGGGAAAAGGTTAGGTCGCCGGCTGGACAGATCCATGAGGCCCCTGAAGGGTTTGGAGGAGTATTCCACGCAGAACACGGTACCTTCAGGTACGATCTCCGCCACATGGCTGGCGGTGGTCCCGGATGCGGCTCCCAGGTAAAGAACGTCCCGATCGGGGCCCAGGCTCAGATTCTTACCCCCTTTTCTCAGGTATGCCGCCAGCTTGCTCCTTTGAGGGTTCCAGGCCCTGTATTCGACCCCGTCCAGGTGTATTAGATTCTCTCCGTAGACCCGGTTTCCGGGATCCGAGTTTCGGGTGAGCAGCTGGTCCCCCCGTTTCCAAACCCTGGGGACGATCTCCACCAATACTTTTGACATTACGCTTCCCGTGAGAGTATTCCCCCTTATCCGTTTTCCCCCATCCCCCTTATCCGTTTTCCCCCATCCCCTTTATCCGTTTTCCTCCAGTTGGCTATCCATTTTTTCTTGCTAAACTTTAATGTCGGGCTAAGTATCGGTGATCGGAAAGCCTCGGGTAACCGACTTCGTCAGCTACCCTGGCTACCGTGGCTAATTGTTATCTTTTTCCGCTAAGCTTATCTGTTGATTACCGTATCGGTTAACGGAAAGCCTTGGGCTAACACCTATGGTGTCAGCCCTGGTTCCTTGCTGGTCTAAAAAGCTTCTTTTAGACGACTATCAAGCAAGCGGGGATAGCCAAGCTGGCCAACGGCGCAGGACTTAAGATCTGTCGCATTGAAATGCAGGGATGCGCCGGTAGGACATCCTGTCCTTAGTGGTTCAAGGGTTCGAATCCCTTTCCCCGCACTTTCATTTCTTATCCCTGCGAAGCTGAATTCCGCAGGAATTCTGAAAGCCAGGCAATTTCGCAGAAATTAACGCAGCTTTGGTAATTCAAGCGGAATTACCATAATCTTTCGGGATTCAAACCCATGGCCCGCCACACTCATCCCCCCTCATTGCTCATCTGTCCTGCTAAGACCTTGACGATGATCAATAACCAAGTGTTCGAATCCCTTTCCCCGCACTTTCATTTCTTATCCCTGCGAAGCTGAATTCCGCAGGAATTCTGAAAGCCAGGCAATTTCGCAGAAATTAACGCAGCTTTGGTAATTCAAGCGGAATTACCATAATCTTTCGGGATTCAAACCCATGGCCCGCCACACTCATCCCCCCTCATTGCTCATCTGTCCTGCTAAGACCTTGACGATGATCAATAACCAAGTGTTCGAATCCCTTTCCCCGCACTTTCATTATCACGTCAAGCATCATCCGTTTCATGCGTTTTTTTGTGTGATAGTCCCTCACAACTGTAATTTTATCCATGGTGAATGGGTCCATCCCTGTCCAGTACATGCATGTGGACGGGCTCATGGGGGTTGGTGTGAACATCTGGAACTGCTGGATGTTACTCAGGTCCTTCACCCGATCGAGCAGTATCTTAATCTGTTCCTCGTCATCGCCCGGGTGTCCCACCATGAGATAATATCGAAGGGAATCGCCGCCGTCATTCATTATTTCATCCCATTTTTTCAAGAACCGGTCGAAGTTCGAATTGTCCTTGTTCATCAGCTCGAGCACTCGGGGGGAGAAGTGTTCCGGGGCGATCTTAAGTGTCCCCGAAACGTGATGCCGGGCCAGTTCCTTCAAATACCCACCTCCATCCAGGGCCAGGTCGTAACGGATACCGCTGCGAATGAACACCCGTTTCACCCCATCCACATCACGGGCGGTTTTCATAAGCTCCGTGATACGATCGTGGCTCCGGTCCAATCGGGAGCAACTGAGGCAGTCTCCTTCACAGGATGGGTCGCAGTCCATGCCGTACATGTTGGCGGACGGTCCTCCGAGATCGTCCACAATTCCACGGAAATCTGGGTGACGGGATATCCTTTCTATCTCCTCAAGAATGCTCTTTTCCGATCGGGAGATGATCTTATCACCCTGGTGTAGGGCCAGGGAACAGAACCGGCAGTTGCCTATGCATCCTCTGTGGGTTACCACGGAGAAACGTCCCAGTTCCTGATTGGAACCCTTTCGGAGTTTTCGGGAAAAGTTGAGGGAATATATCCGGTCCAGGTCCTCTGTGGTGTAGGTGGGATAGGGGTGCTGGACAACAAAGCTGTTGAGGTATTCCTGAGCAAGTCCCAGCCGGTTGGTAAACATTGCCTGCATCCTGCAGAAATCCTTCGGCGATGATGTAACCCGATCGAAGCTGGGTAGGGCAAGGTAATCTTTCGGTTTTTCTCTTACGAGTTCACAGGTCCCCTCTATGCCCCCCATATCTTTACCCTTTCTCAGCCTCCCGGCGATCTCTATTACCTGTTTTTCCCCGTTACCGAATACCAGCAGGTCTGCCCGGCTATCCTGCAGAATGCTCCTTCTGATCCCGTTGTCCCAGTAGTCGTAGTGGGCGAACCGGCGCAGGGAGGATTCGATACCGCCGATCACCAGGGGGACTCCTTTCATGTGCCGTTTTACTAGGTTGGAATAGAATATGACCGCCCGGTTCGGTAGTTTCAATGCGCGGGAATGGGGGTCGTTTGCCCGTTTTCTCTTCATGGGTGTGTAGTTGTTCAGCATGCTGTCGATGGACCCGGAGGTCACCCCCACGAACAGTTTGGGTATCCCCAGTTTCAAAAGCGCCTCCTGGTTCCTGGGGTCCTCGATCACGCCGACACGGTATCCCTCGTGATCCAGCACCCTGGCTATCACTCCAGATGGGGACATGGGATGATCCTCGTAGGGTTCCCCGGTGATGAGCAGTATGTCGTTCTCCCGATCCTTGGTTGTGATCATGGCAGTTTCGGTATGCCAAGATAGCTTGAAGTTTAAAAAGAGTGCTTACCCGCCCGTTTCGCCAATCGCGCCAAATATATCCATAATGATCTGGTGAGCTATAGTTACGATGTTGTGCAAAACCATCCAGGCGAAACGTATTTACCAAGGAATACCGTAATGATTAAAGGGGAGTATCATGGCCAGGATATCAAACTTAACGATTGCAATAGTCACGGTGATAATGATCATCCCCGTAGCAGCCGCGCTGGCCAACCTGTCGGAAAGGGAAGTGCCAACGGTGGGTGCCCAGGTGACCACTCCCCGGGGATACGACCATTCCGTGTTCCAATTGGGATCGAGGGTTGATAATCCCATTGACCCGGATCTGCAGCGTACTCTTGGCGGCCTTGGGATGGATGATCGGGTCGAGGTGCTGGTACAGTTCATGGGCGAGGTGAGGGACACTGACCTCATGATGCTGGATGGGATGGGGGTAAATGTCCGACATATCTACGATAGGATGCCCTGTGTCTGGCTTGAGCTGACCGTGAGACAGCTGGTTCTTCTCCAAAGCTCTCCACGGGTATACTGGATAGAGGAGAATCTACCTCTTCATTTTTACATGCACGAGACCACCACGGTCATCAACGCCACCGATGTGTGGCATACGCCGATTCAAGAGAGGGGCGGTACCCTTCTGGAGGCCATAGACGGCACTGGGGTCACGGTTGGTGTTGTGGATACCGGGATCGATGCCGGTCATCCTGATTTGGATTACGGGGAGAAGGTGATCCATAACCTGAAATCGGATCAGAACCTGATGTACACGGAGGCCGAGAACACCGATACAGGATCGGGCCACGGGACCCATTGTTCCGGGACGGTTGGTGGGAACGGAGACGCGTCCAACGGCGCCCGCAGAGGAGTGGCTCCCGGCTGCAAGCTAATTGGCATATCCACGGGAGAACAGTTCCTGGCCAATGCCGTGGGCGCCCTGGAGTGGATGCAGCACGCATCCTCCGGGGGTAACCCTGACAACATCAAGGTAATATCAAACTCCTGGGGTACCGATGCCGAGCACAATCCCCAGGGGGTCATCGAGGGGCTTATCCGGGACATCACCTACAACAACAACGTGGTGGTGGTGTTCGCCGCCGGAAACTCGGGAAGCGATGATCATGACGGGTCCACGGTTACCACCAGTCCATACGGAAATACCCCCGCGGCGGTTCAGGTGGCGGCCTTCGAGCACGACGGCACCGGTATGGCGGTGTTCACCTCCAGGGGCATATACAATGAAACCTTCACCTGGCCGGACATAGGGGCCCCGGGGGTCAAGATATGGGCAACCGAGGCCCGGAAGACATACATAACCGCCATGGTAAAGCAGGGAAGCACCGCAGATGCCCTGGACGGTTACTACATGGCCATTTCGGGAACATCCATGGCAACGCCTCACGTGGCCGGGTTCACGGCGCTTCTGTGGGAGGCGTGCCCGGAGCTCAGGGTCTCCGATGAACACGGTGACTGGAGCGATAATTCCACCGAGTACTACCCGGATTTCTTCAACAGCTCCGATACCCGTATCCATGAAGCGGAACTAATAATGAAGCTCACCTCTGCCTACATACCGCCGGATGATATCGAGGTTAACGTGGAGGGTGACAACGGTGTGCCGGATTACAACGAGACCGGCCTGGACGGCAGGCCTCACGATTATGCCCAGGGATACGGTATGGTAAAGGCGGACAAGGCTGTGGCCCTGGCCCTCACTCTGTCGGAACTCCGGCGTCACGATCCCCAGGCCACGGTGTGGGACGCCTACGAACAGTTTTGCAAGCTGCGGGAGAACACCACGGTCAGCAAGGCCACCGATAAACTGGTGGCCCACTGGACCGGTGAATACTCATGGCTCAACAGCCAGACCACCAGTTCAATAATCGGTGTTGAGAGCTTTCCCAGATATGTCCAGGTGCCACCGGGCACCAAGTCCATGAACATGATACTGAAATACCCGGCCCTAACCATAACCGGCAAGGACAAGAATGCGGCAAACCTGGAGATAACCGTGGACGGAAGCGTACCCTCCGGGACCGGACGGAACGTGGAGGGGATCAAGACCTACGATCTGGGCGCCGGGGAGGCCGGAAATGTACTGGAGGTCAACGTGGTCGGCCCTATCGTCGGTATTCACATTGCTCCACCAGTGCCGGGGTTCCGTCCCGGGGAGAACGATTTCCGGGAGCAGATGGTGGAATACGACATTTCCGTGATCGCCATAGTGGATCTGGGCAATGATACGGTTATCCCGATCCAGGATCCCCATGCCAAGTTCGCTCACTGGGAGTTTGCCGAACCGTCCCTGGAATACACAACCGGTGAGCTTACCATGGAGACCTACGTGTATAACATGGCCAATGTCGGGCCCCAGAATGATGAGGATGAAGTGTATTCCCCATCAGGGAACTTCCCCTGGTGGGCCGTTGCCATGGTGGCCGTTGTGGCGGTGGCTGCCCTGTGGTTCATGAAGCAGAAGAAGATGCTGCTCTTTGCGGATAGGCCGGTACCGGTAACACCGACACCATCGGAGCCTGAAAAGTAACTCAAGTGAGGCTTTGTCCTAGGGATATGTCCTCACAGGCCACCCTGAGCGTCCAGCCCGAGCCAGCTTCCGTGCTCGTCGAACCGGGATCGGAGGGTCTCCCTCTGATCTTTGAGGTCTTCTAAGTCCTTTTCACTAACCGACCGTTTCACGGTGGGGGGGTAACCCTCCACCCAGGAATGGTCCGGGCAGATGTAGCTCTTTGGAAGAACGGTATCGGCGCATATCACCGATCCCCTGCCGGGAACAGACCCTTCCAGCAGAATAGAGCGTGGACCCAGCAAACAATCCCCGGGTACATCGGCCCCGTACACCACGGATTTGGGACTGATGATAACGTCACCGGCCACTGTGGCTCCACGATTTAACCCGTCCACCACGCACCCGTCAAGCAGAAGCGATCGTTCCCCTATCTCCACCGGGCCACCCTCTCCCCGGACGATTACCTTGGGCCACACCATGGCTCCCCGGGATATGTGAACGTCTCCTATAATAACGGCCAGCGGGTGCACTCTGGCCTCCGGATCGATGGTTGGGCTTATACCTCTGAATTCCAGGATATTGTCCATGCGGCGGATATGGGTTTTTATCATATTAATATCCGCTTTGCGCAAATTGCGCAAATGCGGGATATCGGTCACCGGTTGTAGCCGGAGATACCGTACAAGACTGCCGGGCGTTTACCTCTATAAATATACCGGATCATCCTGGGTACTGGGTATATCGGGCCTTCTTCATTTTATGTTTAAATCCTCCACCCCCTCAACTCCTACGCCCCTCAATCCTCCAGCCCCCTCAATCCTCCAGCCCCCTCAATCCTCCAGCCCCTCAATCCTCCAGCCCCCTCAATCCTCCAGCCCCTCAATCCTCCAACTCCCCAGTCCCTCCAACTCCCCAGTCCCTCAGATTCCTCAGTCCCTCAGATTCCTCAGTCCCTCAGATTCCTCAGTCCCTCAGATTCCCCAGTCCCTCAGATTCCTCAATCCCTCAGATTCCTCAATCCCCTTTTTGCTCTTTTCACTCCTGAATCGAAACCTACCTTTATCGCCAGGTCTTTTGCCTTCCTGTAGCAGTCCCTGGCCGGTCCCTTCCTTCCGGCCAGAAGTTCGGAATCCCCCCTCAGAAGCATGCAGGTGACTACCCCGGGCCAGTCCTTGATGTCCCTCAATAGCCTCTGGGCCTCCAGATAACTTGCTGACGCCCTACTGTGTTTTCCCATAGCCATTTCAAGCGATCCCCGTTCCAATACCATTTCCACCCGTTTCCGGTCATCCCTGTCCAATACAGATTCGGCCCTTTCCAGGTAATTGATCGCTTTTTGGTGTTTAGAAAGTTTCCTGTAGCAGACCGCGCTCCCAAGCAGCAGATCGATTAAGAGACCCCGATGTTTCTCTTCCCGTACCTTCCAGTCAGTTGTCCTTCTTCCCATAAGAACATCCAGCGATCCTCCGGAGGTGGAACCCTCCAACCGGATCATTGCGTCCTGGTAAACCTCTAGTGCATCCTTGAAACGCCTCAGCCCTTCCAGCTCCTGTCCCAGTCGGACCGCCATCTCGGTGGCCTTGGTGACCTCATCCATACCGACCAGTGAATCGAGGATGCCCCTTAACTTGACAGCCGGTGACGGATCGAAGCCTCCCATCCTTGCAAGATGAATGGCCGCCTCTGCCTCCCCCTCCAGATACCCGTTCTCCCGAAATGATTTGCGGACACTTCGCATTTGAGTCAGGGCCTCCCTCTTCTTTCCGTACTCCTCCATCATCAGGGCCATGTTCATGTGGGCCAATGATGCACCGACCGGATCACCAATTTCCGTGAGGATAGACGCGGATTCCTTGAAACGGTTCCCGGCCTTCCTCGGTTCCCCCACATGCCCAAGGGCCGTTCCCAGGTTGTTTAGGAGTCGGGCCTCCTCCCTTTTATCATTCTGTTGGCGGACCAGTTCCAGTGCCTTTTTCAAGGAGCGTATGGTCTTTGACCATTGCCCTCTCTGTCCGTAGATATCCCCCATCTTACGTAGTCCCCTGGCAGCAGTGTTTTTATCTTTCTGCTTCAGGGCACGGCGAAGTGTCTTACCATATTGGGCAAGAGCCCTGTCCAGCGCCCCCGTTCTCACATAGAGGTCCCCTTTTAGCTCCCCCAGCCTGTCCGTGAGGTCCCTGGATGTCCCAGCCAGTTGTATCCTGTCCAGCAGTCCTGCAAGTTCCACGTAACCCTCATTGGCGATGGACGGTCCTCTTTCCAGGGTACACAGGGCAGCGGCATCCGGGTCCCCCGCTTCCAGGAGGTGATGTATCCTTTCCATGGCCTTCCAGGAGTCCTTGGTATCCCCTTCATCCATGTGGTCGGCGGCAAGTTGGTGAAGTTCCCGTTTCTGACCCGGCATCAGCCGTGTAAGAAGCGTCTCCCTAAGAAGGTCATGTATTCCCAATCCCCCGTTTGGGCCCTCGTCCACGATGCCCCGGTCCCGGAGTTCAACGATCATGTCCCTTGTGAGCCCCTCCACTGAAGAGAATGCATCGGGCGGCATGGGTCTCCGATAGACCGATGCCAGCTCCAAAAATGACTTCTGGAAAGGGTTGAGTTCACCCAGGATCTCCTCCTCAAGGAACCTGTGGAAATCCCGAAGGGCTCCCAGGTGTTGTGGAACTCGGATCATCTTCAGGGCCAGGGGGTGGCCCTTTGTTGCTTCATATATCCTGTCGATCCCATCCACGGTAAGGGAGCTCTTTCCCATTATACTGAGGGCACTGTCCTTGTCCAGTCCCTCCAGCCGGACCTCTACCACCGATCTGTCCACCACCACGTCCCTGGGATCGTAAACCCTGGGGATCTTCCTTCCCAGGAGAATGACACAGTGGCCCTTCCCGGTCTTGGTTAATGATACCAGGGATGTCAGCATCGCCAGGGAATCACCCCTGGCCCTGTGAACGTCATCGAATACGAGAACGGATGATGATCCCTCCAGATCCATGGCCATCCTTTCCATTATCTCGTCGAAACGAGGCTCCTCATTGGCGGAAAGGTACTCGGAAAGTGACCTTCGGCCCCTCTCGCCCAGGAAATTTGACAGGCCCGCAAGCAGGTTGCTGGCCAGGGTGTATGATTCGAACCTGTACCAGAAAACGGGTTTCTTCCCCTTCAGGGGGGATACCGCGGCCGCTGCCAGGCTGGTCTTGCCGATACCGGCAATACCCTGGACCGACACCACGTTTGGCGGCTTTGGGTCTGATACCATCTGGGTTAGCCGGTCCAGTTCATGTTGGCGGCCCACGAATCCTTCAACAGAAGGAATCTCAATCCCGGCCGAGACGGATCTGAAGTGAATGTTTCCCGTACCCTCATCCTTCCCCTTTTCCGCATAACCGGAAATTGACCCGGCACCGCCGGGATCAAATGGGGAGCCGTCCTGTATCAGTAGGATAACCTCGATAAGTCTAAGTTTGTGGATATACTTACCTTTAATATCCCTCAACTTTACCACGTGAACCCTTCCATCCTCGCCCACAACCCGGATCGACCGGTCCGAGACGAAATCCAGTATGTTGCGGGTCTCCGTTTTCCCCTGGGATGTTAGCAGGTATACCTTGCGTCGCCTGGCCTCCCCCCGTACATGGGCGGTCCTCTCACGGATGAGATCCCTTTCTTTTAGGGATACAAGGGCCCGGGAAACCTGTTTTGACGATACACCCATCAGCCTGGACATGCCGGGTTGGGAAACCTCCGGGTCCATGTCCCAAAGGTCATCCTTGTCTTTGAAGTCCCAGAGATTTATAAGGATCTTTTTCTCCAGGCTCAGAAAAACGGAGTATGGTTTTTTCGTCAACGCCCCGGTTGAGGCGGGAGGTCCGTTTTATAGATAACGCATCAATTGGTTTCCCCACTGTGGATTCCAGGGTTTTTTTGGGGATTTCCGGGTAATTATCCCCCCTGGGTTTATATTGTCATCCGGTAATTGATTTGCATTGACCGGGCAGATCGTATGACCCGGTGAAAAAACGAATACGTCAATGGAAAAGGAAGGTAATTAAATGAAGACTTACGGAAAAATGCGGTGGCTTGCGGGAATTGTTACCTTAGGGATGATGGTTCTGCTGATTTGCAGTGCCATGCCCTCTTTGGGTGTCGTCAGTATCGAAGAGAATTCGCCAATATCCCTTGCAACAGGGAAGGAGGTCTACGCCCTGGGGGAGACAGTTGATCTTGTCATGACCAACACCGGCGAAGCCGAGCTGACCAGTGGCCTTCCCCGACTATGGGTGACGGACGAGACCGGTGAAGTCGTCTATGACCAGCGGGATGACATGTTCATCGAGATCGCCCTGATGCTCAAGCCCGGTGACACCTATGACCTTACCTGGGACCAATCCTCGGAAGAGGACCTTTCCACAGGAGATCCCGGGCCGCAGGTGCCTGCCGGCAACTACGACATCCACGTCGAGTTCGGCGGATACAAGGCCGACTGCTCCATTGCCATAGACAGCGATCCTCTGGAAGGTGTGGTGATGGACCTTCTGGAACCCAACGGTGGCGAGGAGGTCTCGGGAACCATAGACATATCCTGGGAGTTCAGTCTGACCGAGGGGACAAACCCCATGGACGGCGCTGGCTGGACCTTCGAGCTCTACCGCAGCTATGGGATAACAAGCGAAAATGGGGTGGTTTCCAGCAACGACCCGACAAATCCACAATGGATACTGATCGACACCCTGACATATAACCCCACCACGGGGCCGTCGTCAGAACCCTATCCCTCACCCTACGCCTGGGACACCACCACGGTGTCGGACGCGATGTACGAAGTGAAGGTTGTTGGAATGATCAGCGGATATCAAGGCGAAGACCAATCCGATTCGCTGTTCACCGTGAGAAACAACCCCGTGGAATCCATATCCCTGGTAGCAGGCAAAGAACTCTACAAGACCGGTGAGACAGTTGACCTGGTAATGACCAACACCGGTGATACCGAGCTCACAGGCGGCCTACCCCCGCTGTGGGTGACTGATGAGGCTGGCAACGTGGTCTACGATGGGCGGGATGATGAAGTTCCCATGATCGCCCTGATACTCAAGCCCGGTGACACCTATGCCCTTACCTGGGACCAGACCCTGGAGACAGAGGATACGTCCACGGGCACCAGAAAATCCTCCGGAGGCCGTGTCGAAGGATCGGATCCCGCCACCGGCACAGTAGAAAGCACCGATGTGGATTACTACACCATCCACGTTTCCTTTGCCGGACTGGAGGCTTTTACCAAGATCGGCATCCAAAATGAGATACCTGATCCGGAAGGATCCATTTCCCTGGTGGCGGGAAAGGATATCTACGCCCTGGGGGAGACAGTTGATCTTGTCATGACCAACACCGGCGAAGCCGAGCTGACCGGCGGCCTACCCGCCCTCTGGGTAATTGATGAGGCCGGAAAGGTGGTCTACGACCAACGGGATGATATTGTCATCATGATCGCATTGATCCTCAAGCCCGGTGACACCTATGCCCTTACCTGGGACCAATCCTCGGAAGAGGACCTTTCCACAGGAGATCCCGGGCCGCAGGTGCCTGCCGGCAACTACGACATCCACGTCGAGTTCGGCGGATACAAGGCCGATTGCTCCATTGCCATAGACAGCGATCCTCTGGAAGGTGTGGTGATGGACCTTCTGGAACCCAACGGTGGCGAGGAGGTCTCGGGAACCATAGACATATCCTGGGAGTTCAGCCTGACCGAGGGGACAAACCCCATGGACGGCGCTGGCTGGACCTTCGAGCTCTACCGCAGCTATGGGATAACAAGCGAAAATGGGGTGGTTTCCAGCAACGACCCGACAAATCCACAATGGATACTGATCGACACCCTGACATATAACCCCACCACGGGGCCGTCGTCAGAACCCTATCCCTCACCCTACGCCTGGGACACCACCACGGTGTCGGACGCGATGTACGAAGTGAAGGTTGTTGGCATGATCAGTGGATACCAAGGTGCGGATCAATCCGATTCTCTGTTCACTGTGAATAACGATCCCTCCACCACTGTGGGTCCCATCTCCCTAGAGGCCGACAAGGACATTTACAAGTCCGCCGAAACGGTCAATTTGGTATTGACCAACACCGGCGAAGCCGAGCTAACCGATGGCCTTCCCCGACTGTGGGTGACGGACGAGACCGGCAACGTGGTCTACGATGGGCGGGATGATGTATACATCGAGATCGCCCTGATACTCAAGCCCGGTGACACATACGACCTTACCTGGGACCAGACCATGGAGACAGAGGATACGTCCACGGGCACCAGAGAATCCTCCGAAGGCAGTGTCGAAGGATCGGATCCCGCCACCGGCACAGTAGAAAGCAACGAAGTGGATTACTACAACATCCACGTTTCATTTGCCAAACTGGAGGCTTTTACCAAGATCGGCATCCAGAAGGAGACACCTGACCCGGAGGGATCCATTTCCCTGGTGGCGGGAAAGGACATCTACGCCCCGGGGGAGACAGTTGATCTGGTGCTCACCAACACTGGTGATACCGAGCTGACCGGCGGCCTACCCGCCCTCTGGGTGATTGATGAGGCCGGAAAGGTGGTCTACGACCAGCGGGATGATGTATTCATCGAGATCGCTCTGATACTCAAGCCCGGTGACACCTATGACCTTACCTGGGACCAGTCCTATGATATCCTTTTGACGGATACCTTGGAGACAGAAAGCGACGGGTCCACGTCCGAAGACGATCATCTCCTCTCGGGGGTTTCGATATACTCGATCCATGTAACCTTCGCAAAGGTGGAGACTGCTACCAGTATCAAGGTGGACAACAACGCCGCCAACGATGATGAAACCAATGATGACGATACCGATGACCCGGGATCCAGCGACCCGGACACCGACACATCCGATCCCCTCATCAAGGATATCGTCGAAGACGCCAAGGAGGACGGAAGGGTCGTAGCCGAGGTGGACAAGGACGGCCAGATCAAGAGCAAGGCTGACGATAACGTTGTGGTCAAACCACTTGTGGTCGAGGATGATAGTGTATCCTACAAGGTTAACGCCGAGTTCAACCAGGGTATGCTCATGGTGTTCATCCTGGACAAGGACAAGTTCGGTTCCATGGACAATATCAGGGCCCTATTTGATGGTGAGGAAATGGCCCGGAGGGATGCCAACATCCTCCAAGATGCCCTCAATGACCATGAGAACGGGGATCCGCTGTGGTCGGTGGAGGAGACAGAGAACGGCCTGGAGGTCCTGGTACTGATCCCCCACTTCTCAGAGCACATCATATCCTTTGAGAGGGTGGTGGGAATGACCGTGGCCGGTGAGAATGATGAGAACACCATCTCCCCACTCTCGTTGATGACCTTGGGGATCGTGGCGGTCTTGATCCTTGTCCTGGTTACATTCCTCTACATGAAGAACACACGTTCAAAGAAAGAAGAATACTACAAGGACTTCACCCGCTACGATGACCGGGTGAACCAGCCCCAGCCATCCCAGAGGAACTGGGACGAGACCTACAAGCGTATGAAGCGGTAGAGGGACAGCCGACAAACCAAATGATACACAGCAGCCATTAGGAAATCCGCGGGGCCGGGCACAAACCGGCCTCGTTTTTTTATTTATTTATTACGGTCAGTGAGATTTCCAGGTTGTTTTCCATGCTGTGTATATGGACGCTTATCATTCTGATATCCGCTTTGCGCAAAGGCGGGATATTGGGCACTGGTTGCAGTGAGGTTTTCTGGGAAGGCACACGCTTTTTCCGAATTTTACCATAAGGTTGTTGAGTTCCAGCCAACGCTCTTTGGGCACAATTTCCATGAGGGATTGTTCGGTCTCCTCTGGTGATTCGGTTCTGACCCATCCAAGCCGGTTGGATATCCGATGAACGTGTATATCCACGGGAATGGCGTCGGTCTCAAATGCGTATACAAGAACGCAGTTGGCGGTCTTCCTGCCCACCCCCGGCAGGCTGAGAAGCTCTTCCATGCGGTTGGGTGTTGTGCCTTCAAAATCGTCCCGGATCATCCTGGATATTTCCCGTATCCTGCGGGCCTTCTCCCGATAAAAACCCGAGGTCCTTATGGCCGATTCAATATCGTCAAGGTCGGCCTCGGCCATATCTTCCGCAGTAGAAAATCGGCGGAATAGAGCCTCGGTTGCCACCTCGGTCTGTTCATCCCGGGTGCGCTGGCTTATGACCGTACCTATGAGGACCCGAAACGGGTCCCGGTGACCTATCACAGGAGGACGGTGACCCAGGTGATCCTTCATGCCGTCCAGGACGGCACCTATGCGATCGTCATCGTCAGGATGAGTGATGGGGTCGCGTGTCAACAGTGGTCACCTACGGAGGCGATGGCCTCCATCTCTATCATGGCGTCTTTGGGGAGTCTGGAAACCTCCACGCAGGCCCGGGCAGGGGGGTCGATGGAGAAGTATTCCCCGTAAACCTCGTTTATCCTGGGAAAATCGTTCATGTCGCTGATGTAGAGCGTTGTCTTGATCACATCTTCCATTTCAAGATCCACGGACGATAGCACTCCCTTCACGTTGTCCAGCACCCTGCGGGTCTGCTCCTCTATGTCTCCCGTGACCATATCCCCGCTTTGGGGGTCCATGGGAAGTTGGCCTGATATGAACAACAGGTCCTCGGTCCTGATCGCCTGGGAATAGGGTCCAATGGCCGATGGTGCCAGATCGGTTGCGATAACGGTTTTTGTCATCAGTTCACCTAATGTTAAATGAACTGACTCCGAATTAATCCTTTCCCGAAATTCATTGGTCCATGGGTCGATGTCCATGGGTCGATGTCCATGGGTCGATGTCCACGGGTCAATGTCCACGGGTCGATGTCCATGGGTCAATGTCCACAGGTCAATGTCCACGGGTCAATGTCCACGGGTCAATGTCCACGGGTCAATGTCCACGGGTCGATGTCCATGGGTCAAGGCCTATATGTCAAAACAGGGATTTGGGGAAAATCGGGTGAGTTCGAAATCGGAAAAATTCCAAACGGGTTGATATCCGTTACGGGTCGAGTTCCTACCTGGTAATGCACTTGCACTCGAACTGCAGTGTGCAATGATTGATGCGGAACTCCTCTTTTAAAACACTGTCGATCTTTCTGGCGATCTCGTGGGTGTCGTGGACAGGCATGTCCGGTACCACCACGTGGGCTGACAGGTTCCACATGCCGGATGTTATGGACCAAACGTGGATATCGTGAACCTCGAAAACGCCGTCTATCTCCCTGAGCCGGGTGATCAGCCTGTCCAAATCCAAATCTCTGGGGACGGATTCCAGCAAAATCCGGGTGGACTGTCGCAGGACCGAGATCGCCCACACCACAATGAGCCCGCCGATCATCATCCCGATCAGGGGATCAATCCGGTTCCATCCCGTGAAGTAGATGATACCAGCTCCCGTCACCACCCCTACCGAGGACAGGGTATCGCCCATGAGATGATAGAAGGCGCCCTTGATGTTGATGTCATCATGACTTACCCTCATGATCAACCAGACAGATATGCCATTGACCGCAAGCCCCAGGATTGCCACCAGGAGCATGTCCCGGACCTGCACATCAGATGGGTCCATCAGTCGTTGTATGGCTTCCCAGAAGATGAAGGCGGCCACGATGAGTAGGAAGGCGCCGTTGAACAGGGCACCCAGTACCTCGGCGCGGAAGGACCCGAAGGTCCTGCAGTCGGGGGCGGGCTGGGAGGATATGTAGAATGCTATCAGGGCAACGGATATTGCCAGGGCGTGGGTGAGCATGTGCCCGGCGTCCGACATGAGGGCCAGGCTGTTGGATATGTAACCCCCCACGAATTCCACCACCATCATGGCCAGGGTGATGGCCAGCACTATCTTGAGTGTCCGGCGCTGGTCACGTCGATATCCATGGTCGTGGGAGTGCTCGTGCTCCGGCAGCTCGCACTCCCCTTCCATGGGTCCGTGTTCATGGGCGCATTCAGGTCGCTTAACCATTGGTCTTTCCCCGGGCTCAAGCAACAACTAGCCCGCTCTATGTATGAAAAGGTTATCATCGCCGGGGGACGGCGGTGTCTTCCGGGCTTGTCGGTAGGTCGAAATTGATGTGAAATCCGATCAGCGGAGCAGGATGCCGGCGATCCTTTCCTTCTGGCCCTCTGCGGTGCCTTCCAGGATGCTAAGTACCCTTGAATCCCTGAAGTGCCGTTCCACCACGGCTTCTTTAGTGTATCCGAAACCTCCGTGGACCTGGATGGCCTCCACCGCTGCCCAGGCGGCCATTTCGGATGAGAAACACCGTGCCATGGCTGCCTCCTTGGAGAAGTCCTCGCCGGAATCGGCCTTGACAGCTGCCTGATAGGTGAGCAACCGGGCGCTCTCTATTTCAGTGGCCATCTTGACCAGTTTCCACTGGATGGCCTGGAATGATGAGATGGGTCTGCCGAACTGGACCCTTTCCTTTGAGTAGGAAATGCTCTGGTCCAGTGATTCCTGGGATATGCCAACCCCGGCTGCTGCTATGGGGATGTTGGCCGATCTGATGGTGTTGTCCACCAGGGCGTCACCCTTGTTCTCCTCCCCAATGAGTGAGTCAGCGCCCAGCTTGCAATCGTTAAAGGTCACTGGCGCACAGCGAACCCCGCGGATACCCATGGTTTCCTCCGGGTTGCCCGGTTCCACTCCATCGGCGCCCATGTCAAGCACGAACAGGGACCGGAGGACCTTTTTTTCGTCCTGGCCGGTCTTTGCGCAAACCACCATGGTCTGGGCGTCCGGGGCGTTGAATACCATGGGCATGGTGCCCGTTAGTACCCAGCCGTCCCCGTCCCTGCGGGCCTCCAGGGGACTCTCGTTGGTGAAACTGTCCTCCACGCCGAAAGCGCCCAGCTTGGCACCGGATGCCAGCTCCGGAAGCCACTTGGCTTTCTGTTCCTGGGTTCCTTCACGAAGGATTGTACCGGCCACCAGGGAGTTCTGGATGAAGAAGACCATGGCGGTTGACAGGCACTTCTTGGACAGTTCCTCCATTGCAACCACGTAGGAAACGGTATCCATCCCTGCACCGCCGAAGTCCGGGGAAATGGTCATGCCTAAAAGCATCAGTTCCTTCATCTTCTGGACATTCTCGGCAGGGAACTCCGCTTCCTCGTCGATCCGGGTTGCGTTGGGTTCCAGCTGGTTTAGGGCCAGTTCCTTGACCATGCTCTTGAGGACATTCTGCTGCTCTGAAAGCTTGAAATCCATTGTGATCCCTCGTTCAACGTGATTATTGGGGAGCGGCGGATGGAAAAGCTCCCAAGTAAACCTTTCGACCCGTGCAACCCACAACACGCCCTTTCTCCCCAAACGGTTATAGGAAATGACCAGGTTTTGCCTCCCGATGGGTAAATGACATGCAGGGACGACAGGGTATATGACGCGGTGGTGGTGGGAGGAGGGCCGGTGGGTTTTCGGACAGCTGGGGCCATAGCCCGAAAGGGACACAGGGTGGTGGTTTTGGAGGAACATGCGGAAGTGGGTAGGCCACTGCAATGCGCCGGGCTGGTCTCTCCCAGGGTCATTGACATGGCCCCCTTCAGCTCATGCGTGATAGGCCAAGTCAAGGGAGGCTATGTACATTCTCCCCGGGAAAACGTTCTTCACCTGGATGCAGGCAGGACCAAGGCATTGATCATAGACCGGGTCCGGTTCGATAGGTCCATGGCCTCATGGGCCGCAACGGGGGGTGCGGAAATCCGGTTGAAGAGCCGGGTGACGGGACTTCACAGGGACCAAGGTGGGATGACGGTCTCGTACCGCAACCTCGGCAACGTATATTCTGTGAGGTGTCGTGTTGTCGTGGGGGCGGACGGCCCCAACTCACTGGTGAGAAAGACCTTCGATCTCAACAGACCTGAAAGGTTCATCCGATGCTATCAGGCAGAGTTCCTGGGCACCCCGTCTTCAAGGGATGGTTTTCTACACATCTTCACCGGGGAGGATGTATCACCTGGGTTCTTTGCCTGGGCCATTCCAACTCCAACGGGATATCGTGTGGGCCTGGGGGTGGACCGGCCCGGGGTCAACCCGAAGAACTGTTGGAAAGCGCTTCTGTCACTGTCATCATTTGTTGAGTTGATGGGGAACCGATCTCCCGGCGCTATCCAGTCAGGCATCATTCCACTGGGCCAGCCGAGGAATATCGTTGACGACAGGGTGGTGCTTGTGGGTGATTCGGCCTGCCAGGTTAAACCCACATCCGGCGGGGGTATATACACAGGTTTGCTGGCGGCGGATCATGCTGCCGATACCATCCATACGTGCCTGGAAAAAAACGAGCTTTCCCTGGGACACTTGAAGGAGTATCAGAAAAGGTGCCAATCGGACGTTGGCAGGATAGTCAAGAAGGGGATGAGATTGAACAAGGCTTTCATGCACCTGTCGGATGAAAAGATGGAGGAAGGGTTCAAGATGATCAACAGACCCGATGTGATATCCCTGATACTCCGGGGCGATATTGACAAGCCGTATGCCATGGCCACATCCGTCATAAGAAAGGCCCCGGGCCTTGTGAAGTTCGCCGGACCTTACCTGCGATCATACTTCAAATGATAATGCCTGGGCCCGTTGACCACTAGGAAGGTGTCAGGAAGCAGCGATCCTTTCAGATACTGAGACTCAATCCTCCAAGAGGTACTTCAGGTTCTGAAGGTCCTCGCGCACTCTAAGGGAGAGGTCCTTTGCCTCATCGGATTCCTTTGGGAGGTCTATCTCGAACCACTGGACAACCCTGGTGGTGGCCCCTTCGGCGTTGGACAGGTCGAATCCCATCTCGTCCATGGGGGACTCCTTGTCGGAACTCTTCATGGAAACCTGCTGGTTCTCAACGATCTTGGAAATCTCCGCCTGGAACTCCTCCAGGTTCTCGGGTCCTGTATGGAACCTGTAGCGATTCTCGCCCAGGTGCTCGACCTTCCTAATCCCGGTGGAAAAATGGGGGTGGTTCTCCAGTTTGGACAGATAGCCGAATACCTTTTCCGTACTGGCGTTGATATTGATTTCAAAAGAGAATTTTGTCATTGGATCATCCCGATTTCCTTGCCGATTCGATGCATTATTATATTGTTTACTTATAAAAATAACTTTTCGCAATAAATATATAAGCTCGCCGGGAAGAGGGGGAGATGAGAGGGCTGTGAAAATACGATGAAAATGCGGAAAAAATGCGGTGAAACGGTTTTGAAACGGTTGTGAAAGGGTGCATTTTTGAGCGTGTTTCATATCCCGTTGTCTCAAAACTCCTTTAAATGCAGGTCACGTGGACCCCTCGAAGACGGTTGAGTGCTTTGGGCGGATCGGTACACGGGGAGGTTTGGGATGGCAAGGTTTGTCATCCTTGATATATCTCAAGTCATATCTCCGTCTTAACGCTTAACGCGTCTAAATAACAGGTAAAAAACATGCAAGATGTAAAACAAAGACCGAAAAACAGAAAGGAAAAACATGGAGAGATGGAAAATGGAAAACGGATCAGTGAAGAGGGTTGAGAAGAAGGCGGCCGAGATAGGTGAGGGGGACAGTGTAATCGGCAGATACGCAATAAGACAGCTTGAAAGCCCCAGGGAGTACCGCAACAAGACCGGGAGATACCTGGTGATCAGGGTAGGTGACAAGACCGGTGACGTGGCTGTCAAGTACTGGGGGGGACCGGATGCGGATAGGACAATCGGGACCCATAGAAGTCTGGCCGTGGGTGATGTGGTGGAGTTGACAGGCGAGGTTATAATGGACAACTATGACAACCAGCTGACGGTCACCATGCAGGAGGGGCAGAACAATTTCAGGTTACTGGAAGAAGGGGAGTTCGACCCATCGGATTATCTTCCCACCTCCACTCGAGACCTGGAGTTGATATGGCAGGAGGTATCCGTTGCCCTCCGATCCGTTGAGGATCCCCACCTGAAACGGTTGCTGGACTCCTTCCTGTCCGATGAAGAGTTCATCCGGATATTCAAAGAGTCCCCGTCGGCCATCACCCATCATCACGGTTATGTGGGCGGCCTGTTGGAGCACACCTGGGGTGTCATGAAGTTATGTGATACCATGGCCACCGTGGCGGAGGGCCTTGATCGGGACCTTCTGGTCACAGCCGCCTTCTTCCACGATATCGGGAAGATCGAAAGCTACACCTACACCACATCCATCGACATGTCCGACCTGGGACGTTTCGTGGGGCATGTTGTGATTTCGGACAGGATGGTCAGGGAGCGATCAGAGGGCATATCGGATTTCCCCGAGGGTTTGAGGATGAAGTTGTCCCATGCCATATTGAGCCATCACCGGTCCATGGAGTGGGGGTCGCCCACCCAGATCAAGACACCGGAAGCATGTGCCCTGCATTTCGCAGATCACATGGATGCCAACGTCAAGGAGATGCTGGAAATACGCGAGGAAGGGGCCGATGCCGAAGGGGACTGGAGCTGGAGCAAGAGGATAGGCGGTGCTGTCTACACGGGTGATTGAACCAACCGTCCCCCTGCTGCATCAAACCCTCGACGTGTCCGTTCCATGGTGGAGCGGTGGGGAAAACGATCGTGGTCTTTAGACCAAGAAACGGTAGCATAAAGGCCGCAGGCCGGGCTTCTATCCTGTCACTTTTGATGGTTTGCCATTTGAGCTTGTGCCATCATGGATACTTCTTGCAGGTGTCGCAGTACCAGCGTTTGTACTGCTCTATGTACCTGTACTTGTTGTGACAGGTGGGGCAGGTGTACGGATCGGAAGCCGCCGCGGGTTGTGCAGGCTGAGCTGGGGACTGGGCCGCCGGCTTTGGAGCGGGCTTGGATGCTGAAGGCGCTTTCGGAGCCGGAGGCGCCACTTCCACCCTGGAAAAGACGATCTTGACCGAGGGGGGCAGGGCGAAGTTCATCTCCACCTTCTCTACCCTGAAGTCATCGCTTTCCTCCTCCATTTCCAGGGCCTTTTTAACGGCCTTCCTGTATATCTGGCTGGACTTTTCGGATTTCAACTGCTGCTCCACGGAGATCTTGTCATCGTCGGCCATGGGACCACGACCCGCTATCGTTTTGGCGTATATAATCGTTTTTCGAACCGTTATCGGGCATTTTCCGAATAGTTACCATTAAGTCTTATCCCCGTCTTCCTACCATTTTCCTCCGATCATCCCCCGATTTTCCCCCATCAATTTCCATTCCCAAATATTACCGCATTTCCCGTTTCAACCTGGGAATTCGTTGAGCGTTTGGTATCTGGCCCATGTTGATACTTGGCACATTTTTCGATAAGGTTCCATATATATGATTTATCATGGAATAGGGAATCATTAAATAAGACAGGTCGCTTTCCTTTGACACAATCGACTCAACCATCCCCACCGGATGATTAAGTAGGCAATGTGAAAAGGATCGTGAAAAACATGAAGCGCTTGAATCCGCAAATTCAAACCAAGCGATTGATCGCCCTCGCAGTTGTTACCCTCATGACTCTCACAGTGTGGCCGCTGCTGACAAGTCCGCCCGGATCGGTGGTGCAGGCCATAGAAGAAGATATTGTGGTTGATGGTAACGAAAGGATCCAGGGGGATACTGAATACCAGTACCTGTCTGGGAGTATCCATGTCACGAATGGGGGAAAACTGACCATCCGTAACACGGTTTTCATGATCCAGCAGGATATTGACCATCCCCGATCCATTATCGTGGAGGATGGTGGTGAGCTGATAATAGAGAACAGCATAATCACCATAGACAACAGCGCTGTCGACCCCTTTTACGCACTGAACGTTTCGGTGGAAAACGGAAAGTTCTCGATCCTTGATGATTCCCGTCTTCAGTTCCCCGGTGTCATGACCATAATGGACAACAGTGAATTCATGATGGTGGATTCCACCATAGAGAATCATCAGGACCTCCTCTTCCCGTTCGTGCCTACACATCTTCTCCCTATCTACACGGACGCCTATAATGACGCCCCGGTATTCGAGGCCTACGATAGCGATCTTTATTTTGCCAACGCCGTCATGGAGAACACTTTCGAGTTCAATTCCATATCAGGCCTTGAGTACAGTGAGGATATTGTCATTTCCAACTCGACGGTAAATGCCATAGACACGTTTTTCGATGTTGATTTCAGGTCTTATGATATACTTTCTTTCCCCAACGATGCCGGTTTGAAGAACACCTTGAGGCTCCGGGACAGCACGATCGCTGATTTCTACAACGTTCAGGTGGATGAGGAGGAGACATGGAACTTGGATACAGAAAGCTCTGACAAGAGAGATCCGGCGGTAATAATGGGCATTTCCATGGACAGCACCGAGGCCACCATGAAAGGTACCCCGGACACCACCATGAATATGGTGTCCGATCTGGGAGATGTTGATGGTATCTATTATGATGTGGGTATCTTTGATGTCATGGCCCTGGAGAACTTCGACAGCGGGATCGAATATCCCCTGACCAATACCGATATAATGATGTCCATAGCCTACAAGACCGATGAGGGTTTCAATGCCGGTGGAGAGTTGATGTACACCCTCACGGACTATGCAAGCCGACAGGGAACCGGTATAATCTTCTCCAACAGCCCTACCCTGACGGTGGTCCAACTGGACCTGCGATCCTTAGGCGTGGAGACCAGGAGCGATCTCCAGGATCTGAAACTCTACTACGACAACGATGCCTCGCCTGTGCTGGACACGGGAATGCTCGATTCCAGCTATGATTCCCTGCTGCTGGCCGGTGATGTGGACCTGGCAGGCGACTATTCCGGAACAAATATACTGTACTTCGACGGTGGTATGAATCCCGCGGAGAACGAGAACGTACCCCTGGCCTGGGACAGCTCGGACGTTTCCATGATGGAGCCTAACCTGATGTTTCTAGATGATGCGGGGAAGGACAACGACCTGTTCGATGGCGACGGTGGAAGCGGCGGACCGGACTATTCAGGAGAGGTGATTATCAGGGATAACGGTGATGGTATAATCTCCAACGGCCCCCTTGATTCCGGAGATGATGTGCTCCTCTTTGCCGGCAGCTGTGATATTACCGATCTCAATGCAGATGCGGATCTCATGTACTACAATTCAAACATGCCCGGTGAGACAGCCGGGTTCGAAATGTCGGTTGACGATCCCACCGATGACGACATCTTCTTTGACCTTGATGGTGACGGCCAGTTCACAGGCATGCCCGATTTCTTCATTGACGGTGACGGTGCCGCTACAAATGGCAGGGGTTCCCAACGTTCCGATGTGGCCAATACAGATACATTGACATCCTTTGGCGCCGGTCAGGATATCGTTGGATATGTGGATTCGAACGCCAACACCGATTTTGACTCCGGGGAAGCCGTGGTCTGGGATTCCGCAGGCGACGGTGGTGCCGGTGACAATACATATGACGAGGAATCCGACTGGATCCTATACGGCAATCCCGCTGATGATGCCGCGGTTATATATTTCGATGACACCACGCCCATCGTTTTCGACGACAGCTTCACCGGTTCAAATGGACTCTATGATAACGGTGAGGACCTGTACTGGGAATGCGGTGGAAATGGGAACACTTATTCGCCCGAATCCGATCCCCTCTTGTATATAGGGGCCAGTCAGGAAGTGGACTGCGGCGATGTCGGTTCCGCGTTTACCGGGGCCGAGCTGGTTAAATTCATCGATGCCGACCACGACGGCAGCTACGATCCCTGGGAAATCATGATCAAGGATACCGCAGACGATGATATACTGGATGACGGGGACGAGATCGTCGAGATGAATAACGAAACTGCCAACTATACCCTTGACTGGCATCCGCTGTTTACGGATGTCCATTTCTTAAACGACGCCGATCCCTCCGATCTTGTGGGTAACCCGGATAATACGGGTCATGATGGTGAGGCGATCTGGCACGATGGTAACGGAAACGATATCCTGGATGTAGGTACCCTGGACGGGAGCGGGACTGATACCCTCCTGATTGCAGGTATATGCGACCTGGTCAACTTTGCGGATACCGACAACATATTCTGGCATGATTCTGATTCTTCCACTGACTGGAACCCCAACGAGGACATCTGGTTTGATGTGGACGGCGATGCCCAGTTCGATCCCAAGGACACCCTTATCTACACTGGATCCGACGATCAGCAGGCGGTTGCAGGCACAACGGCAGGTGTCGAACTCGGAACGGCTGGAACAAAGACCGCTGCCTACATTGACTCCGATCATTCCGGTGACTTCCAACTGCAGGAACCGATCATCGATTTGGGTGGGTTGACCATCACCGACGGCGATCCGTTGGTGGACGCTTACAGTGTCTTGGACAATGTCAGGCAGATGTGGGACGACGGAAGCGTTGACGGGGTGCCGGATTTCATAGTGCTGGATGGCGGGAACGATGCCTACGATCTCTCCGATACCCTCCTCTACACGGGGGATGTGGACCCGTCCATGTACATGTCGGTGGGCGATTCATTGGAGACCTTCTCGAGAAGCGATATGCTCTACTACATAGATTCATCTCATAACGGTGCCTACAATATCTGGGAACCCCTCGTGCAGGCCAGTACCGTAAGGGATGATGGTGATAGCCTGATAAATTCCGATATCATCCTTGAACCCAATCCTGATCTCAGGCAGTTCTGGGCATCTGACCTGAATGCCTTTCCCTCAAACATCAAGTATGTGGATTCTGACAGGGACCAGATGTTCGATGCCGAGACCCTGGGATTGCCTTACACCGGAGAAACGATCTTCCAGGATGCAGGTAACGTCGGTCTTCTGGACGCAGGAAAATTGGACGGGACCGCCCCTGCCTGTCCCGATACACTTCTGGTGGCCGGAGATGCCCGGCTACGTCAGGATATATCCGGAAGCAAGATCAAGTACTTCGATGACGGTGCAACTCCCAACCAGTGGGACGAGGGTGAGGATATCATCTTCGACCTGGGTGGTGTCGGCGGTACCGTTTTCGGGCAGTATGATTCCACCGGTGACACTATTCTTTACAATGGTGGAACAACCACCGTGGCCAACACGGACGCCCTGGAATCATTCGATATCGCGGACGCTGTATGGTTCATGGATGTGAACGAGAACAACTATTACACCATGGACGAACCCCTGGTGATGTCTGCGGATGGGATGCTTGACAAGGATGACGTGGTACTGACCCCCCTGGCTGTGGCTGCTTGGGATATCAATTTCGAGAACATGAAAGAGAATGCGGTATTCTTCGACGGTTCAGCCGGGATTAATGGTGCTTTCGATGGCGATGATGATCTTCCCGGTGGTTACTACACCGGTGAAGCCATACTGACCGATGCCATGTCTCCCAGATTGCGCATCGAGTCCATCGATATCGGACTTGGCGACCCTTCACAGCTGAATTTCTACAGGTGGGTGAACGTCTTTGTCCATGATCAGGCCGGAACACCGGTCTCCAACGTGAATGTGACGGTTGTTGACTATTTCACCCAGGCCCCCGTGGACGATCCTTCAAACCCCGACGATGGCCCGACGGATACCATATTGGAATACTTGGAACGTACCGGTGACAACTACAACCTGACAGATTCACAGGGTACAGTCAGGGTGCCCGTTCTGACCGATGTCCTCCTTTATGGTAACGTCAACGGGCTGTATGTTGGTAACTACCGGGTAAATATCTCAAAGGACCAGAGCTTTGCCCAGCGGAATGCGTCATTCCCAATATTCCCTGTGATAACCGAATCGGACAACATCGTGAACTTCACGGTGGAATTCCCACGGTTCATACCCCCGGACAGGAACCCCTACTTCGGCTCGACTCCCGATGATCTCGTGATCAGCGGTGACGATCAGGTGAACCTGACCTTCAACCCCACCAGCGTGAATCCCGGGTCCCTGGACACCAATTACTACACCCAGCAGGGCAAGATCCTCATCGAGGATGAGGGAACCTTGAATCTGTTCAATGTCACCCTCTGGATGCAGCAGGACGCCGATTCCCATTACTACATACGGGTGACGGATACGGGAAGCCTGGTAATGGACAGGACAACCCTCGACTCCGATGAACCCATCTATGTCTACTTGGAGGACTCGGCGTCACTTCATGTCTCGGACATGTCGGCCCTCAACAAATTGATCCTGACCTGTTCGGGAAGTCCCACCATCATCGTGGACGGCTCGGCGCTTGAAGGAGAATCCCTGACCTTCACGGGAACCACATCGTTTGCAGATTCCACCCTCGGATGTACAATTGACTTCATGGGCGGCACGTCCATGATCGACAACTGCGTCCTGGATACCGGTGACGGGTCACCGGTCACCTTCGATTCAGTTGCGCTGGAGTGCCAGGACACTACATTTGCCGAACAGGTGGTGTTCTCCGGGGCGTCGGATGCCGACCTGACCAGTGTTGAAGCGGTGGACATCGAGGTTTATGACACTTCGGTGGTCCGGGTGAACTTCTGGGTAAGTGTCCAGGTCCTGGACGAGGGGGGCAACCCCCTTCCCGGGGCTACCGTCAACATGTACAAGGTGAAGTTCGGAACGATCGATGACGCCAGCAAGGTGTCAGATATCACGGATGAAATGGGACAGTCCCTGTTCAGGGCCCTGAGCTACACCATCACCAAGGACGGATATTACTATTCGAACAACTACTACTTCGACGCCGAGATCAGCGGAAAGACCTCGATCAGGGAAACTGGTGTGATGGGGGATGCGGACATCGTTTTGACCATACCCGGGTCGCCGGATCTGAAGTTCAACCAGACCGAGATACCGCTCCCGGAACAGATCCTGCTGGGTGACGAGATAACCATACCCGTCACCGTGGAGAACACGGGAGATTTCGTGGCCAACGACGTGGATGTGATCCTGATAGTTAACGGTGAGGAGGAGGACAAGATGGAGATCGGTGACATCGATAGTGGGTCGACCGTTGATCTGGATCTGACATGGATCGTGGAATCCATGGATACCACTTTGGAAATAATTGTAGACCCCGATGACGTTGTTGGGGAGCTGGACGAGGACAACAACAAGCTGATCGCCATGCCCGATGTGTCCGAGCGGCCTCTCATCAGCATCCTCTCCTTTGATGTCAGTGATGATAACCCGACCATCGGGGAGACGATCACCTTTGACATACAGGTTCAAAACAGTGGAGGAATGGATATCCTCAACCCGGTCATAGTGATCCTGACAGCCGAGAAAGACGACGATGTAACAGAACTGGTAAACGAATCTCAGATAATGGCCGCCGGGGATACCCTTCTCCTGTCCACCGATTGGGAGACGGATGAACTCGGCACCTTCACCCTGAGCCTGATGGCAAACACCCAAAACAACCAGGCCGATCCCGCAGAAAGCGTCCTTTCGGTCACCATCAAGAACCACGCAGATCTTTTCGTCAACCTGACCCGGGGGATCGAGCTGTCGGTGGCAAAGGTACCCACGGACACCCCGGCGATCAACCAGACCGTGGATATCGGCGTGACGGTGGATAACAAGGGAGAGACCGATGCCCGGGGAGTGACCGCGCTTCTGTTCGTGGACATGGACCCCTATTTCAACGGCACCGATCTTGGCGGATTGTCCGAGTCGGATGCTCAGGGTGTCATCACCTTTGACGTGGATGCCAAGGAATCCGCAACCCTCACCTTCCAGTGGGAGGAAACGGTGCCCGGGTTCCACACATTCTACGTGGTCATTGACCCCTGGGACATGGTAACCGAGATAAACGAGAACAACAACAACAGGAGCCGCTCCGTGTGGTTCACCCGGGGACCGGACCTGGTGTTCGACGATGATCAGATGATGATGCATCCGGACAACGTGATAACCTCCGGTGACGACCTGACAGTCAACTACACCATACGCAACATCGGTGAGGAGGATACCAGAAAGCCCCTGGTGGTCAGCCTTTACATCAACTCTGTGGTGCCTGAGAACCAGGTTGCTCAAAGTGAGCCCATCGATATGGTTAAGATAAACGAGGCCTTCAGTGGACATCTGGAGTGGACGCCCGATTTCGAACTTATTGGTTACTTCGACCTGATAATGGTTGTGGATTCCCAGGACAGGATATCCGAGTACAGCGAGTTCAACAACGAGCTTTGGGGCAACCTGACCATCCTCACCAGGCCAAACCTGGTCCTTCTCAACGATTGGACGGTGTCGAATGACTTCGACAACTCGACACCGGACGAGGATACGGGGTACGATGTGACTGTAAGGGTGCGGGTGACCAACACGGGTCAGACCACCACAGACATGGCAAACGTCACCGTGGGCTCCATAACCAGGACTATGGACGATCGCATGCAGTCCCTTGACAAGTACACGCTCCTTGATTGGGAGATGGTCTCCGTGATGCCCGGTGAGATTCGGGAGGTCGAGCTGGGCTGGTATTCCCACGTGAGGGGAGAGATCAATCTCACCTTCAGCTTGGTTGACGAGGGGCCCTACACGGAAGGTGTCACCTCGACCATTTCGGGAAAGAAGATATATCTCGATACCAGGCCCGATCTTAACGTCACCTCCGTCAAGGCCGGTCAACCATCGGTCACCTACAGAAGGTCCGTGGGTGTTACAGTAAACATCCGAAACCTGGGTGATCTACCGATCAACGGTGATGTTCTCATCAATGTATCCTACAGCCTCATGGGCGAGGACAGCTGGGTTTTGATGGATGACATCGAGAACAGGTGGACCCAGGGCATATCCAGCGGCGAGGCGATCGAGTTCAATTTCGAGTGGACCGCCGGATCGGATCCGGGCGATTTCCAATTTCTTGTGGAGGTTGATCCCACTGACTGGATAATGGAGGAGGACGAGACCAACAACCTCGGGGAGCTGGTGATCAAGGTGCTGGACAAGGCACCTGACCTGGCAGTGACCGACTTCGAGGCCAATATCACCACGGGAACCAACTTCACCCTGGACGAGGAGGGCACCTTCAACTTCTCCATTATCAACACCGGGAATGCCCCGGCACAGGAACCCTTCAACTATGTCATCCTGTTGAAGAATCTGACAACAGGTGAGGTTGTTGATACCATTATGAGTGGACAGATATCCACACCACTGACGGTTCCGGATATGGACGGAAACGTGGTCAACATGACCATCAAATGGACACCCGAACAGGTCGGGAGCTTTATGGTGGAGATATTCGTCAACGACGAGGAAATTGATCCTTGGATAATGGAGAGCAGCTGGGAGGACAACTCTTACGAGTTTACCGTCAACGTGACCCAGCGCGAAGAGGGCGTTGACCTGAACCTCAGGATCGTGACCGATCCGGCAACATATGGCAAGGGTGATGCGGTCAATGTCGCGGTTTACATAACCAACGAAGGCGAATCACCTGTTCCAGCGGGTGAGGTGATAACCGGAGAGGTGGATATCACCCAGGGCGGTGACTCTGTCTTCAGCAAGCCCTTCACCTATGACAGAGGTATTGGCGCTCATGGAAGCGCAGATAGCACTGCCATAATATCATTGGGATCCTTCACGCTGGAGAGTGACGAACAGTTCATGGCGGAATGGACCGTTGACGATGCTCAGGGATGGTTCGATGAGGATGGAGGCACCGATGTTTTCCAACCCCAGGAATCGGAATCTGATGAATCCAGTTCCATGATGATGATACTCATCATAGTCATAGTGATAGTGGTGGTGGTTGTGGTCCTGCTTCTGGTAATGAAGAAACGCAAGGGAGAGGAGGAGAGTGCCACCTGCCAGGAATGCGGTGCCGAGGTTCCCGCCGATGCAACGGAATGTCCGGAGTGCGGTGCCGAGTTCCCAACGGAGGTTGAATGCGCCGAATGCGGCAGTGCCATACCCGCCGGAGCGGACGTGTGTCCCGAATGCGGTGCCCCGTTCACCCCCACCGGCCCGGAGCTTCCAGCACCCCCTGAGGTGAAAGAGAAGCCCCGTCGTGAGAGCCGCAAGGACAAAGGTAAGAAGGGCAAGAAGGGCAAGGGTAAAGAAGATGCAGGTGATGCCAGCCCCGAGGAGCTCGAGGACCTGGGTGACATGGAGGAACTGGACGCAATGGAGGAAATGGAGCCCGAGGAGGAGATGGAAGAGGAGGATGACTTCATGATGGAGGAGGGCGATGATATGGCAGAAGCAGGAGCCGACGAAGAGATGGCTGAATGCTTCAACTGCGGTGCCATGATACCCCTTTCAGCACCTTCCTGCCCACAGTGTGGAATGGAGTTCGAGTAGGCAAAACCATGAAAAGAAGGGCCCTCCGACAGTTTTGGAGGGTCTTTTTCATTTATTGATTGCCCAAGGAATGAGGGAAATGTCCTCAGCGGATGCGGGAGATGAATAGCATGAACACATCCATGTCCATACTTCTCGCCCTTCTGGTGGGCATAGTTGTGATCTACGGATATTTCATCTACCGAATGAGGCGGATCATCAAGGAGCGGGACGAGAAGCATCTGAGCAAGATAACCGTTCTGAAGGAGACGGGCCCTCGATACAAGCTCAGGGCCGGGGGGTCGTATCTTGTCTTTGAAAAGGATCAGAGCCGATCCCTGCGGCTTGTTCGGGGAAATCTCAAGGGCGGCGGGCATGCAATATACGTAACCCGCAAACCGCCGGGAAGAAGGATCAAGGGATATTTGGAAAACGGTGAGTTCATCTGGCTATCCGAGACCGGTGAGGGTGGATCAACCCGTCCAACGCAGCTGGGCCTCATCCTGGAGGATTTGCGCTCCTGCATCAAGTCTCATCGCAGGACAGTTGTGCACCTGGGTGCGTTGGAGTTCTTGATATTCCACAATGAGTTCGACCGGGTGCTCCGCTTCTTGCAGAACCTGGAAGACGATGTGGCCATCCGAGGGGCCTACATGGTGATATCCCTGGACGCCCAGTCCATAGACAGGGACCACCGGATGATGCTTGAGCGGGAGCTCAAGGTCATTGGTAATAAGGCGTCATAGTCCATAATACATAAACCCTGATGGGAAATTTTTTCCGATATTGATAAATTTCCTTTTTTCAAAATTCCATGATGGTCAACCTATATTCTAAGAAGGATTAAGTATCCCAAATCCTTCATCTTTGTGTTATTGAATGTCCACTCATTGATTAACACAGGAGGGCCACCATGAACGAGATCAAGTGTAAACTGTGCATGTGCGGAGAGGGTGCCGTTGGAAAGACATCCCTCATCGCCCGTTTTGTACACGACAAGTTCGGGGACAAGTACCTCAAGACCATAGGGACGAATGTCACAAAGAAGGAACTGACGATCGATATCCCTGACCGGGAACTCCATATCAACTACACCTTCCAGATATGGGATATAATGGGTCAGAAGGAATACAGACATTTCCTCAAGGATTCATTCTTTTTCGGGGCCAAGGGCGTGTTTATGGTGTTCGATCTTACCCGGAAGGAAACCTTCGAGGCTCTGGGGGACTGGAAAAGTGTGGTCAAAGGTGTTGCGGGGGATATACCCACCATAGTTTTGGCCAACAAATCCGATCTGGAGGATCAGTGGCAGGTTGATCTCAAGGAGCTTGCCGATTACTGTTCATCTAACAACTACAAGTTCAGGCTCACATCAGCCAAAACCGGGGAGCACGTTCCCGATGCCTTTGACGAGCTTGGAAAGGACATGGCCCACAAGTACTATATTTGAATACACAATGGTCCCCGACGGACCTGGGAGTTTCACCTGGAACGCCCAAAAGTTTCCATCTAAAAATCCATCTGAAGTCCCATATGTGTTCTTTCAGAATACAGTTATATACGGTGCCATGGATCGGTTCTACCGCAGACCATAATGGTCTGGACCCACCACCTCAACAGATAGTGATCATCATGGAGAAGGTAAAGGTAAAGCTGTGCCTGTGCGGTGAGGGTGCCGTTGGAAAGACATCCCTCATTGCTAGGTACGTTCACGATGTGTTCGATGACAAGTACCTCATTACCCTGGGCACAAAGGTTACAAAAAAGGAGATGTCCTTCAACCATCCGGATGATGGCACGCCCGTGCATATAACCTGTATGATATGGGACGTGGTGGGGCAGCAGGCTTATAGGAGCTTCATGCCGAACTTTTACAAGAATGCCAGTGGGCTTATCATGGTCTTTGATCTCACCCGAAGGGAAACCTTCACTGCCCTGGAGGATTGGCGGAAGTTCGTGTGGGAGAATTCCGGGGACGTTCCAGCCATCGTTCTTGCAAACAAGACCGATCTCAAGAGTGAGAGAACGGTCTTTGAAGATGAGATCAAAAGTTACTGCGATTCTTACGGAATGGATTACCTTTTAACCTCTGCCAAGACGGGGAAGAACGTAAACACCGCCTTTGAACATATTGGAAAGATTATTTCTAGAAACCTTTGAAAAACCCCATGGTTAGTGGTTTTATAATTACGCCGGATAACGAGCTTGGGTATCCCGGATTTGATAAGGGCCAGCCGGTTGCGGTCTGCCTTGAGCCTGTGGCGGTCTGCCCTGAGCCTGTGGTGGCTTACCCTATGCCTGTGGCGGTTTGCCTTGAGCCTGTGGCGGTCTGCCCTGAGCCTGTGGCGGTCTGCCCTGAGCCTGTGGCGGTCTGCCCTGAGCCTGTGGCGGTCTGCCCTGAGCCTGTGGCGGTCTGCCCTGAGCCTGTGGCGGTCTGCCCTGAGCCTGTGGCGGTCTGCTGCCCGCCTGTTGTGTGGGTTTGTAGGGGTGATCCGACCCCGGACCTCCAACCACGGGGGACCTAGTTATCTCACCGTTGTACGGAGATGGGGTGTGCTGGTGGGTGCGATCAGCCGAACCATAGGCAGGCGTTCGGGAAACTGATGAAGAGTAAGGCGACTGCGAATAGCCGTAATCCATGTCTTCGTCATCATCATCGTAGGGCTCTTCGTCCTCGTACACCTCCTCATCATCCCCGTAGGTGTACTCGTTGGTTTCCATGGTGGTTTCCTGGGTTGCGTATTCGGCCTTGGCCTGGCCCTCCCAGGGCTTGTACTCCCCGGATTTTGTGTACCCTGAATCCTTCTTAGCCAGTTTTTTCTGTTTCCGTTTAAGCAATCCGGTGGCAGCAGCGATCACGGCAACTATGATTATGATCACCACCACGATCAGGGTGATGTTAAGGTCGCTTGGGTTGAACCCATCATTGCCGGATGCCTCAGAAACATCTGAACGGTCACCCTTTTTTGAGGCACCGCTGTCAAGTGGATATAAATCCGAGCTGTCTGCAACACCGTCACCGTCATCGTCGTCGTCATTCGAGTCGTTGGTCAGATCGCCGTCGGTATCCGGGTCCCCGTCAGGAAAATCGTTTGCGTCCCGCCAGTCCGATCCGTATAGAAGTTCCAATGCATTGATCCAACCATCCCCGTCCATGTCCACATCGTCATGATCCGGGACCTTGTCATCGTCCATGTCCTTTGTCAGGTCCTTGCCGATGGTCATGAATGACAGGTAGAACAGGTTGTCGAACTCGTTGGTTTCGGCGATCAGGCCATGTTTGGACTCGTCCTGGGATGAGTAGGGATCTGCCACAACCTCCAGATAATCCAGACCGTCCCTGGTGGTCCATGTGAATTCCACTTCCTGGGAAGCCCCCTTGGAAAGGGCATCTATGGTAACGTTATCTTTGCGTTCCCACTCGCCAAAGCTGTTGCGGTTGCGGAGGGCCACCTCCAGGGGGCCGTATCCTGAAGTTTGACTGTTGAAATCCACCGTCCCTCCATTGGTGACGGATGTTTTCAGAATGAGCGTCTTGCCCGGAGTGAATGTGATCTCATTGCTGGGGGTTTGTTCTCCATCCGTTATGGTGTAAACGGTCACAGGAGATATGACCAGGTTATAATGGACGATCACGATCTCGAACCCTACCTCCTTGATGATGTCCTTTCCCAGTTCCTCGGCCTTTGTGGACCAGGCTTTGAGGTAGAATTTGTACGTGCCTGGTTGGGTGTTTGAAGGAGGGCTCAGATGTATGGTCCCCGCAACGGATTTCTGATCCAGGGGATCGTATCCAAGCGGTTTGATGTCTCCGCCCAGTATATCGTCCACATCATCTCCCCATTTCCCAGTTGCCTTTTCATCCATTGTTATGTCAAGGTTGATAGTATCTTCCACGTTTCCCACGTTGGTGATCCTGTATTTGAAGTATGCATCACCTTTCACGTCCCTTTCCTTATTATTGATGTACTGGGGAGATTCGGTTTCCAGGCTCAGCTCGAACATGGGCCGCGGACCGACCTCGATTTCTGTGGTTATCGAACGGATGAGGGCCTTGTCACCCTTGGAACGGACAGATACAATGACAGAATATTCCCCCTTGGTGGATGCATTTTCAGGGACCTCAACGTCAAATTCCACGTATGTGTAGTCGCCGGGGCCCACAGAACCGGTCTCATCATCTTCCACCTCCACCTCCCAACCGGATCCGGAATGCTTCATTTCATCGGTTCCCAGTTCCGCCTCAATCTCGTAGGAATCCTCCGTGTTGGCCGAATTGATAATTGTTATCTCATAGGTACCCGAATCTCCCGGGATGATTATACTGGCTTCCCCTGATAGCTCCACCTGGAAATCAATGGATGCCAACACGTTCACGTTTATGACGATATCCTCAGTCTTCGGCTTTTGCACTCCATACGTCATGGTCAGTTCAATGCTTTCCTGACCCATGGGATACCCCATGGGCACCTTGATCACGACATGCACCTTGTGTTCTATGCTGGTTGGTACGCTCACCAGGTCACTGGGATCTATGGTGACGTTCCAAAGGTCCGGTTGGCTGGTAACCTCAATTTTCACCGAGGTGTCGGGCATGGTCCCCTTGTTGAGAAGTTTGATGGTGGCATTGGTCTGTCCACCGGGTTCCACATCGGCCGAAATATATGGGGTCACGACCTCCACAACCGAATCGGGCGGTACCGGACGGACGGTGAGGGTCCATTCTTCGGAGGTTCCTCCATCTGCGTTTGGGTCCAAGATGGACTGGGCGGTGACCCGGACCGTCAGCATGTCGTTTTCGGGTTCCTCCGGAACGTAGATGGATACCACGTTGCTTACTGAACTCTTCCGCTCTATGTAATCTGTGGTGTACTGGGCGACCCCTTTGAAGGTGTCAGTAACCTCTCCGAACACCACATCCCACCCTTTCTGGTTTGTGAGAATGTCCGGGCTGTCCTTTTTTGTGACTATGAATTGATCCTTGGCGTTACCGTGGTTGAAAACGGTGAACTGGAACTCGGTCCATTGGCCAGGCTCCAGTTGTTCTTGCACCACGTCTTCACCCCTGAGTTCCACGGATGGAAGGTATTCAACCTCGATGAAGAATGGGAAACTGTCGGTGTCTGCCGAGTTGGTCGTGGAGGTGACAGTCAGGTTGAAGGAGTACCTTACATCGGCCTCGATCTTTTTATGGGGAATGTCAACCGTGGCCCAGAGACTTGATTTGTCTTCACCCTTTCCTTTTCCCCCTCCCAACTCGAAATCGTTTTCGGAAAAGCCGATGATCCAATCAGTCGATGGCGCATCGTAACTGAGATGATAGGTATCCGTTTCGGCACCGGTGTTCTTGACCTGGAAATATATCTGTACGAGAGGTTCATCCGGTGCCACCACAAGATTGTAATTCCCCTCGTGTATCTTGAGGTCGACACCACTGCGGGTATCGGTTGCATCGGAGCTGGTGCAACTTACAATGGGCACAATGATCAGGATGGTTATTAGAAGGATGGTTATGCTCAGCTGTGGAAACCTCGACATATGGTGACCTCCAGGGAATAAAAACCGTACCCCCAATGGGGATTGACGGGTACCGGAAATACTTTCCTATCGGTTCTACTGGCCAATATGAACAAATATTTTTCGGTTTCAATACAGACTTTTTCCCTACTACTATTTAAATGGATGTTGTAACGGATGTTGAAAAAATCATTTTCACGGGCCGAGCAAAGTGTCGATCTGTCAATGGTTTTTCACGATTTCGGAAAGCTCTGCAAATTAGTATCGATCTACAAATAGTGGCGTTTCTTTTTAGGGGACAACACTGGAAGGTCCAACTTTTCCCCCAAGGAATTGAATGCCTTCCAGGATGTGTCCGTGTAGGGATATCCCATGATTATGTGGGTGTGTCCCATCTTCCGGAAGAACTGCAGGTCTGCTTCTGATGGTCGAATGTTGCCGGATGGGTGAGAGTGGGCGGTCCCCACCGCCTCCAGGGAAAGGTCCGGAGGCTCCTCGTGGGTGAAGGGTATCACATGGGTTCGACCGGATATCACCCTGATTATGGAAAACTCACAGATCACACCGTCCTTTGCAATTAGCCGGGCATAGAATTCGTTGGGATATGTGTCCCGGGACGCCTCTGCAATGAATTTTATCATTTGGGGGGTGATGCCTTTGACCCTGGGGAATTGTTTCTCATTCCTTATTCGGATATCCTTTCCCATGGTCATATACCCCGGAAATACCGATGTTTCTTTCCAATGGATAGACCTATCCAGGAATTCAACGGTCCTGTTCCTCCATCAGCCGAATACATTCTTCCTTACCCTCCATTGCGGGTGCAAAGGTCGGGTCAATGGCCAGGGCCCTTTCATAAAACCCTATGGCCTGGGTATAATCCTCGTTTATCTGGGCCTTGAATCCAAGAGCTTCATACTTTTCAGGAGATTCCGCAGCATTGTTCGAGGTTTGCTGGACAGGGGTTGGGGCGTTCGATGGGGGAACCTGTGGGGACATGGGGGAGGGTGATGGCGCCGATTGAGGTGCGTTGGGGGGTTTTTGCGTTTTTTGATCATTGGGATCGGCTGTGGAAGTGGTGCCCTGGATTGGTGGTTGTTGATTGGCCGTTGATGATGTTCGGGAAACCGGTTGGGTAGTTGTTAGAGGTGCTTGTTGGACTCCATCTCGGGCGGCCGGTCCGGTGGAGGAGGTCTGTGAGGTTGCCTGTGATGGGTGTTCCTTTCCATTGGACACTGCTTTTGTAACAGGAGCCGGGGCGGGATCGGATGAAACGGTGGGTTTAACTTCAACGGTCTTGGTCCCAAGCTTGCTCTCCGCCCTTTTAAGATAGAACTGGGCCTTTTTATTGGTAGGTTCCTGTTCAAGTAAACGTTGGTATATGGCCACCGCCCCTTCGATGTCACCGTTCTTATACATATCCTGGGCCCTGACCAGGGCAGATGCCGAATCTTCCTGAGGAACGCTACCGCCCTTGATGGCAGTTCTCAGCTTTGACATGTTGTCGCGTATGGCAGGAAGCAGATCTGGATCGTTAATGCTCTCAAGTATGGAATTCAGTATATCCTCGAAACCGTCCGTGGGAAGGGTTTCGAGTTCCTTCTTGATCTGGTTCAGTTCGTCAACATCGTCCAAGAAGAGGGCGAACTCCTTCCATACATAGTCGGGGGGGCGGTTGATGATCCTTTCCAAACGATCAACCTTCCACCCCTCTTTTCTCAATGATTCAAGCTCCAGCATGATCTCCGTTTGAGCCTGGACGCTTGTAGACTGGTCGCTGACCGCCGGTTTGCTGGACTCAACTTTCGGAGGGTCTGTCGCCGTGGTCGTTGATATTTTATCCGTACTGCTGGATTCCTTTTTCAAATTCTCCAGTTGGGCCCTGATGTTCATTTGTTGCTGTTGCCATTCCGAACGAATGTCTCCACTTTCCCCGGAGGTCTTTGTTGATCCCGATTCAGGTGAGGTGGACAGTTCTGTTTGAGAGATCGGTTCCTGATCTGGCTGTGGTTGTGTTTGCGGCTGCGGCTGTGTTTGCGGCTGCGGCTGAGATGATGGTTGGGATGTTGGAGATGATGATGCCTGGGCACGGTCAGCCAGGGACACCACGGCGGGAGCACCGCATGAAGGGCAAACATTGGCCCCTGGCGGAATAGTTACCCCACAACTTAGACAGTTGCCCATTTTACATCTCATCTCCCGTTGATGAATTAACAGCCACGATAGAGTTGGCCCCCATCGGATAATTCAAGTTTTTCCTATTCAATCTTTGTGAAGATCGCCGTAGATGACGCCTTTAGCGGTCATCATCATGATGACTTCCTTTTCTTCCACATGGAAGGATAGGTTCCGGTTGCCATGAGCACCCGTTCCGTATCCATTGATATGCCTTCTTTCATGTTGAGCATTTCTTCAGAGCTCATCCTAGCGCGGCCGAGTGCCACTGCCTCTCCCTTGATGGTCATTAACGCCACCAACTGGTCGCGTTTGATCCTTTCCTCAAGCTCCACGATACCCACAACTGCAAGGTCGGCCCCGTGGCATATGGCGTCCACTGCAGAATCCTGGATGGTCACTTTGGGTAAATCCGTCAGAAGGTTTTCCACGGGAAGTATGATTTTCCGGATCGGTCCCTCCTCACCTGTATCTTTCCAAAGATCGTAGGCATCCTGGACGTCATGAAGCGTGTATGATTCGTTCTCTTCAAAGGGTCCGGAACGGGTTCTCCGAAGTGCCTGCATGTTGCCGCCAACCCCCAGCACGTCTCCCATGTCCGAGCAAAGGGTTCGTATGTAGGTACCGGACTGGCACTCCACCCGGAAAAGCACGTCCCTTCTGTCCATTTCCAGTATATCCAGGTGGTGGATCCTTCTGATACGTAGCTGGCGTTTTACAGCGGAGCGGACCGGTGGTAGTTGATAGATGTCTCCCTGGAACTGGGAAAAGACTTTTCTTGCGTTTTTTTGAGGAACATCCCGGTGAAACCTCACCACCGCAATGTATTCCTTGGTTCCTAGAAGAAGGGTCTTAAGCGCCTTTCTGCCGGAACCCAGAGCTACCGGAAGAACCCCGGAGACGGAAGGATCCAGGGTCCCGCCGTGTCCTGCCTTGTCCAGGTCAAGGATTCTTTTCAACCATGCCACAACCTGGTGACTTGTGGGTCCCGGTGGCTTGTCCAGGTTAATGAACCCACTTCGCAGGAGGTCCTCCATGGTACGCTTCTGTGGGTCGCCTCCATGGGAGGGATCCGTTCTGCCCGTGGTCCGGGGAAGCATCTTGGCATTTTTCTCGGAATTATCCTCATTCGGTGACATGACGGACCTCCCTGACTATGATCTTGGTGAGAACCTCTGGTGGACGGCTGGATGTGTCCAGCACAAGGTTGTACAGGCCCATGTCTTTCATGTCAAACCCGTAGAGAGAACGGAACCGATCGACCTCCTTGTTCTCCCGGTTCAGTATTTCGGTTTTAACGGTTTTAATATCCTTTTCTTCCCGATCGGAGACCCGTTTTGCTCTCACGTCCAGGGATGCATTCAACCATACCTTGAATGCGTCGATGCCTTCCCTGTTCAACAAAAATGCGGATATCCTGCCTTCAAGAAGTACGTTGCCCATCCGGGCGATCTTGATCTGCTGTTTATCCAGTTCCGTGTCCAGCTGAGGGTTCTTATCAGCGTATTCCAGAAACGTCGGCAGGTCCATTTTGTGTTCCTTGGCCATTTCCCTGAAGATGGCGCCTGCATAGACGTATCGGATGTTGAGATGCTCTGCCACCTGCTTGGAGACGGTCGTAGTCCCCGAGCCCGGGGGTCCTCCCACTGTTACCACCGGCATCCTCCAACCCCCTCAGCCCCGCCTGGAACCGCGTTGAACCTGACGTTTGATCTCCTCTGACTTTTCCTTGGCCGCGTTGGCCTTGGAGATGGCCTGATCGTATTCCCTATGTTCAAGATGCCTCTTGGCCTCTTCGAACAGAGCTTTGGAGGAGCTCACATCGGCACCGAACCCTTCGGCGTTGGTGATGACCAGTTGGGCGAAGTTGACGGCATCCTGGGCGTCACGATGACGGTTCTGAAGGGCCTTCCCCATGTCCAGGGACTCGCTGGAAAGCACGTTTGCCTCTTCGTACTTGCCCGCATCGTAGGCGTATCGGGCCTTTATCAGGATATCCTGGGCCTTCTCCACCCGGGCACCCATGATCTTCGCCTCCTTGATTATCTTATCCGCGGCGTCCATGGTCTTTTTGGCCTCGGAGTGGAACCTCTTGATGTCGTCGGCTGTCCTTTTTGCCTTTTTCACCGTGTCGAGAACCGCTTGGTACTCCTGCCTTTTCATGTGGTCCTGGGCCCTTTGCAGAAGCATCTCCACGTTTTCGGTGCTTATGTCCTTCATGTCGAATAACTGTGATTTTAGTATGGAGATGTTCTCCTCGGCTTCCTGGTGTTTGACCCGGGCATCCTTGATCTCCTTTTGGGCCTGTTTGGAATGGAATATGGCAGTGGAACTGTCACCGTGATCCATGGCCTTTTTCGCCCTGTCGAGGGAAGAGCGTGCCTTTGATACACCGATACCCTTCTTCCGGGCCTGGTCGACCATGTCCTTTGACTGTGCGAAGAGATCCTTGGTACGTTCGTAATTGAGCTGGCTTCTTTCCAGCTCCTCGGTGGCATCGGCGCACAGGGACCGGACCTTCTTGAAATCGCCATTGGACTGGTATCGTTTCGCCTGGGAAAGCATCTCCCTGGCCTTGGCATCCGGAATACCACTCTTCCGGGCCTCCACAAGGGAGTCTTGAAGGGCATTTATGGCCAGTTCTCCGTCGGCCATCTGATCGAGTTCCACTCTCTTGAGGTCCTGGGAGTTTGAAACCACCTTCAGGGCCCTCATGAGAACCTGGCCCGTGGGAATGGATAGGAACATGTAGAGAAGTATCCAGCTCTTGAAACTCAAACACAGGGTCCGGGATGCGTTCCAGTGATGGTTCCAGGGGAGGGACACGATGGCCGGGTCCAGGCTGTCGAAGAAGGCCCATAGCCACCTGAAGATAAGGATGGCCACCAGAAGGGTGACCACCATGGGTTTGAGGTTGGAGAACATGAGCCTGGAGTTCATCTCCATGACCTTGGGTTGGTACTCCTTGAGCCTGTTGACCTTTGGCATGTCGCCGGCCATGGTAGCCTCCCGGAGCTCCTTGTTGAAATGGTTGGTCTGTTTCTGGATACGGGCCATCTCCGTCCAGTCGGTAAGAACATGCCGGGCAATGGTGGACGCTGTTACGGTTATCAATGACGCTATGACCAGGGTGATTATGGGGTAGCGGCCTCCGAACCCGATGGCCGGGTAGAGAAGTTCGTTCATGCCGGAGGAAACGGCGTTCCCCAGAGTGGGGTCGATCATTATGAGCATCACTAACATCCCGAAGAAGATCAGGATCATGGATGATGTTCCGCCGCAGGGATTCTGGGGCTGTACACTTTCCTCTGCCATGGCATTTCATCTCTTTGAGAAGGATTTGCTTGAAGCGGGTTTTTAACTTAAAGGTTTTTACTGTACACAAGGAGGATTTTCGGCCATACACTCACTTCGTTTGCAGTGATACTGTCACCATGGGACGTTCAATAGATCGTTCCCTAATGGACCGTTCCCTATGTGCATCGTAGTGATATATGCAAACGACGGACAAGCACGGGGGATGGACAACCACAGGGTTATCCACCCTCAGAGGTCCATCATCATATCGTCATCTTCCTCACCGTCGGTGTTGCCCACCTCTTTGTGGTCTCCGTCATCATCCGCTACCTTCCTGTCGACTCCCTCTCCATCAACCTTATTGACTTCACCTTCGTCGTCTCCCTGATAGTCATCGATCCTATCGTTTCCCTTCACATCATCCTCGTCCTCTCCGTCATCATCTTCCTCCTCCGTTTCCATCACATCCTCGTCCACCCCGTCAACCACTTCCTCCTCCGTTTCCATCACATCCTCGTCCACCCCGTCAAGTTCTCCCCTCTCCGTTTCCATCACATCCTCGTCCTCTTCGTCATCATCTTCCAGCCCCGTCATCTCCCCATCAACCTCTCCCTCTCCCGCCAGATCTCCGGTTTCCAGCTCGGTCCACGGTTTGGCCTCCTTTTCGATCTCCGATATCTTCTTGTACCTGGCAAAGATGGCAAGGCCTACCATTATGATAACGGCCAGAACCGCGATGATTATCATCATCGTATTCTCTCCGCCCATATCATCCCGATCGCCACTACCCGATCCGGTGTCATCATTGTCACCCGTTTCGGATGAATCATCTGTCAAGTCATTGTCCAACTCTTCTGAATCCAGCTCGATCATGGGAGCAAAAACCGTGAGATGATCGAGTTTCGCTTTTATGAAATATGTACCATTGAGCTCTATCACCCTGGAATCCTTCACCAGCACCCATTCCCCATTTCCCTCATCAAGGTAGTAGAGCTTTATGAGCTCTAGGTTTTCTTCCCCAACCTCCTTTACGATGTCATCCGTCAGTTCAACCTGGATCACCACATCCTCCACCTCCACGTCGGATTCTATGTAGAACACCAGATCGAGCCAGGTCAGGTTGTCCTCGGGATCATCCAATCCTTCGCCATCGTAGTTACCCACGTCAATGGTGGGTTTCCATCCGTCTTTTCCCACAACCATGACGGTGAGTTTCCCCCCGTTAGGCAGGTGTTGACTGTCCACGGATGAGTCAGGGGATGACCCGGGATAGGAGCCTGGGTCTGAAGGGTCTGTCCCGAAGAACTCCTCGTCGGCATCAGTCCAACCGTCGCCATCAGAGTCATCGGGGTTTTCCTCAATGTCATCATTGCCGGTGTCGTTCGATGGGTCTTGATCATCAGTAGGATCGGTACCTTCCCGGAACTCTTCCAGGTTATCATGGCCGTCACCATCCGGATCATCTATTCCAGTAAGGTTCAGATTGCCAAAGAACTCGATCTCCCAGGTGTCGTTGAGCTGATCCCCGTCGTCGTCTGGGTCGGCGTTGTCCCCCGTTCCATCCTCATCGGAATCCAGCCATTCCAGTGGGTCATGGGGAAATGTGTCGTTGATATCATCCCATCTATCGTTATCGTCATCCTCGTCCAGAAGGTCCGGGATGGTATCGTTATCGAAATCCTCCGGAATGCTGAGGTTGTCGAAAGGATCGGTGCCGGTTGCGTTCTCGATTTCATCGGTCCAGTTATCGTTGTCATCATCCGGATCATCCACGTCCGGTATCCCGTCCTGGTCATGGTCGGGTAGGGGTGATACCATTATCCATGTGGAATCCGAACCGTTGTTCATGGCACCGTCACGCACCTTAAGCATTACCGACCAGTTGCCCGGCGATTTCAGAGTAACGGACAGGATCTCTCCATACCGCGTGTGGGACATGTTGCCGTTGGTCAGGGTCCATGTGTGGTTATCCACGCCTATGTTATCGCTGCTGGACGAACCGTTGAGGATGACACTGTCTCCCACCATAACCGATACCGGGTCCCCCGCCACGGCCATCGGTGCATCGTTGTCCTGGATGGTGACATCCCGCCTGGGTGTAGAGTTCTGGTTATTTGATGTATCGGTGAAATGTATGATATAGTGAAGCTTTTCCAGTGAGTGGGGGACCGTTAGAGTGCCATTCCATGCATCAACGTCTTGGTGGGAAAGTGATAGGTTCGCATGATTTCCCTTCCCGAACCATACTTCCGCCACCACCCGGTCCATGCCTATGTTGTCGGACAGTTCCACCAACAGTTCGTACGAATCCCCGGTCCCGGCCGTGGAGGGGCTTAGGTCCATCTGGAAGGTTGGAAGATCGTCATCGAGGACCGTAACGGTGTGTGTCGGACCATCCGCCTGGTTGCCGGATGCGTCATTGGCATGGAACCTGTAATTCAGATCATCCAGGGTGTCCGCCACGGGTATTAGGCAGAACCACTCGATGCCGCTGCCCTTGGTCATGTTAAGCTCAGTATGCGGACCTGTCCCGAACCAGTATTCAACAACCACCCCGGAGAGTCCGATGTTGTCGGATAGGTTGGTGGATGCCCTGAACCAGTCACCGGTGAACGCCTCAGGGGGGCTGGTATCATCCCCGAATAAGGGACCGTCGTTATCCAGAACGGTCAGGGAGGACGGTTCGGTCACCTGGAAGTTGAGAAACCCGTCCATGGCGGTGAGAATGTAGTGTAACGGTTCGATGGAATTCGAGGGGACCGGGATGATCCCTGACCACACATCACCCGCACCTTTCGTCAAAGGGATGGTGGTGGAAACGTCCTTACCGAACCAGTATTCCACCGTTACTGATGTGACACCTGAACTGTCGGTGGCCTTGGCAGTCAAGGTGAAGTCGTCACCTGTTGTGGGTCCCCCGGTTGTAAGATCGGTAACGGATGGGGGAACGGATTCAAGATCGCTGGCCAGTGGACGGGTGTCCGCCGAATTGGAAATCCCTGAAAGTTCGTAGGGATGGTCCCAGTATACCCCGTTGCTGGTGGCAGGAGGTACGTATCGGTTCTCGTAATCGGACCAGAAGTTGCCCAGGGTCCCGTTGTCCCAGGCGTTCCCAACCCCGTTGTCGAATGCCTGTATGGATGAGCCGTTGTTGGAGTTGAACCTGTTGAAGAAAATGGTGTTGTCATTGGAGTGACAGACGACACCGTATTGGTTGGATGTCAGGGTGTTCCAGATCACCTGATTGCTCCCTCCGTTAGCCCCTCCCCCCGAAAGAGAAATGCCGTACAGGTTGTTTTGACACGTATTGTTGGCCAGATCGTTCCCCACACAGTCCCCTTCCACCTGGATCCCGTTCTCGGTAACCTGGTTCGAACAGTTGTTCCCGTCAATTATATTGCTGCTGGCACCATTTTGAAGATGTATCCCGTGGACCTGGTTTCCAAACACCAGGTTGTTCTTCAACGTGTTGCCGCTGGAACCGTAGAGTATGATCCCCTCACCGTTGTCGTTGCTCATCACGTTCTCAATGTGGCAGCCGGTGACCGAATCCAGAAATAATCCGGCGGTGTTCCGGGTACCCCCGGAGTTGGTCACGGTCAGGTCCGTGATGACAGTATCATGGGTCTGGACCAGCATCACTACCCCCCCTGCCTCTCCGTCCAGTAATGTCTTGTCCATCCCCGCCCCGACTATGTTTATGGTCTTGGAAACAACGACCCGTTCCTTGAAGTGCACAGGGTCCAGTACCAGGGTGTCGCCGGGATCGGCGAAGTTGATCCCCGCCTGTATCTTCTGGTAATAAATATCCTTGTTGACGTTGTGGACCGGCCCGGGCCAGTTATAGACAACCGCAAACGGGTGGTTATCCACGTTGTTTCCATTTAGTATGCCAATGGGGGAATCTACGAACCCGTCCTGGTCGAAATCGGGTGACGTGTGGTTGTCCCAGTAGTTACCGCCGACGGGAAAACCCATGTCCCATATGTTGGTCCCGGTATCCCTGGCGTGGTAATTGTTGCTGATAAAGAAATTATGGAAGATATTGTTGTTTTCACAGTTGTCGCTCGTGAAACCGTAATATGTTGTATCCTTGATGGTATTGTTCTCTATGGTGTTTTGGTCGCAGGCCTGAGCTATCCTTATTCCATAGTAGTTGTAGTAGAATGTGTTGTTGGCTATCCGGTTATATCTGCAGACGGTGGACATGAAAAGCCCGGACCCCCCCTCTTCAGCGGTTGAACAGTTATTGTTCTCTATTACGTTGTCGTTGCATTCCCCGTAAAGAAATATGTTGCTACCTATATTGGCAAAAACCCTGTTGCCCCTTACCACGTTTTTGGTGGAATTGTAATATGATATCCCATCGTAGTTCCCTGTGATGTTGCAACCTACAACGCTACCCTGGTTACATTGTTGGAACCGGATACCAGCCTCACCATAGGACATGCCTCCGCCCGTTACAGATATGTCAGATACGTGGACATCGTCCGCCGTTATGTAGATGGCCGATTGTGACCCTGTCCCGGTGATCAGGGTGCTCTCCCAACCGCTTCCCCGGATGGTGAGGGGTTTGTCCACGGTCAGACGTTCTGCATATACACCCGGGTCTATTGTAATGGTATCACCAGGGTTTACCATGTTTATTGCCTGTTGAATGGACGGGTAGTCGAAGGGAACGGTAACCGTTGCACCCTCGGCCCTTTCCACTGTACTGAGATCAAAAAAGGGCAGCACGGTTCCCAGAATAACGATCACCGTAAAAATAACAACAAATCTGGTCTTGCTCATGTGGTTTCCCCCGCTCACATCGTGGGCAGTAATGAGAGGAAACGGTCGTTAATATCCTTTCCGGTCGACGTTAATGGGGATGATTTGAGGGTGATCAGTTCAAATATTCACTTGTCTGAAGTGGTCAGTTGGATAAGAAGCCAGGCCAGAAGGATCAATGCCAGCAGTATCAGGAACATGGGAGTGGACAGATCGTCCGTGGCAACGTAGATAAGTGCCGTGGTGACGAAAACCGCTGCAAACATCACCGATAGCTCGATGCGCTTGACCATGGAGTCCATCTTCTTCTCCAAGATGCCTGTACCCGTAATGTCCATGCGGACCTCCAGTTCCCCGGCCTCCGCCTTGGTGAGTATACGATCCATCCTCTTTGGGAAGTCCCGGAGCAGGATCTTGTAATTGTGCAGGACCTTGACCAGTTCCGCCATCTGGGATCGTGGGTTGATCTTTTGAGCGGCTATCTTTTTTATTATGGGTTTTGCCGAGCCCAGCAGGTTGAAGTCGGGGTCCAGCTGTCGGGCGGTGCTTTCGGTCTGGAAAAGGGATCTGACAAGAAGGGTGAAGTCCGCGGGAAGCTGTATCCCGTACTTCCTGGACATGTCCATTACCTTATCCGTGAGCTCCAGGTCGTAGACCGATGCCCCTTTTTTGAAATAACAATCCATCAGTTCCTCGACTTCTTTGATCAAGTCCTTTCTTTGAAAGCCCCTGGAAACCTCTCCCATTCCGATGAGTGAATCGGTGACCATCTCCGCGTCCCTGGTTGCAAACCCGGTGAGCATGTCCATGAGCACCTCGCGGCGGGACTCGGTCAGGTCGCCCATGGCACCGAAATCCAGGAAGGCCACCTTTTCAGGGGAGGGTATGAGAAGGTTTCCCGGAGACGGGTCGGCGTGAAAGAATCCGTGAATGAAGTACTGTTCCAGCATGGCCCTGACGAAATGGTCGGCAATGGATTTTGGGTCCCACCCCTTTTTCTTAACCTCTCTTAGCGTGGGGTGGACGCCTTCAATTCTTTCCAGCACCAGCACCCTGGATGTGGAGAAGTCGGGGAACGCGCGTGGGATCTTCACATGGTCGTTATCTTCGAAATTGCGGTACATCCTCTGGGTGTTTTTAAGCTCCAGTGTGTAGTCCATCTCCCGTGCCAGCATTCGGTCCAGTTCGCCGACTATCTCAACTGCCTTGATGTTGCGCAGGGCCGGGATGTTCTTTTCAGCCAGGTCCGCAAAGTAGAACAGTATCTCCATGTCGGTCTTTACCTTGTCGTGGATGCCTGGGCGTTGGACCTTCACCACGACAGATGAACCGTCCTTTAGCCTGGCCCGATGGACCTGACCGATGGAAGCTGCCGCCATGGGTTCTTTCTCGAAGGATTTGAAAACCTTACTTAGGGGCTTGCCCAGTTCCCTTTCCACCACCAGCTTTGCTTCCTGGTACGGGAAAGGCTCGGCCCTGTCGTAGAGTTTGGAGAACTCGTCTATGAATTCCCGGGGTATCAGGTCCGGGCGCATGGACAGTATCTGTCCCATCTTCACCCAGCTGGGCCCCAGCTCTTCGAGCATCTTTCTCATTCTAACCGCATCAGTGCCGTCTCCCTCGATACGCATGTCTGAGAAGGAGGCCAGTCTGTGAAGACCCATTTTCTTTATGGTCTTGTGGAAACCGTACTTCCAGGCGGTCCGGATTATGTCTCGCATCCGCTTTGCGTGCCTGATGCGTTTTCCCATGTCTGTCATGCGCAACTCGCCCACAAGGATGGGACCCGCCTTTTATTATTTTATGGAATAACCTTTGCCATACCCGGCCCCGGAGCTCCGCACCCGGATAACCCGGCGATTGCCATCTTTGGTCCTTTCTCCGTTCAATCGTTCTCATGGATGTTTTTTTGAGATTGGGCTTTTTTCCATATCATCATGAGGAAATATGAAGAGGTCGGTCCTCTTCGGATTACGTGGGAGGTCACGAGAAAAGGGGCGAAAGGTTAAAGGGGGTATTGGCACTTTCCCGAGGCATCCAGACATATTTTTTTCGAAGAAAAAAATGACTGAAGGCGAGACCATGGTTCAACTCCACGAGATGATTTTCAGGGATGCTCATCAATCCCTGCTGGCCACAAGAATGAGAACCGAAGATATGCTGCCCATAGCCGAAAAGGTGGACGAGGTGGGTTTCTGGTCATTGGAGGTTTGGGGAGGGGCGACCTTTGACGTACCCATACGTTACCTCAACGAGGATCCCTGGGTGCGTCTCCGTAAGCTTAAGGAGGCCATGCCCAACACACCCTTACAGATGCTGGAGCGGGCCATGAACATCGTGGCCTACTGGAACTTCCCGGACGATATTGTCAAGAAGTTCGTTCCTCTTGCAAAGAAGAACGGGATCGACAACTTCCGCATTTTCGACGCTCTCAACGATCTGCGCAACATGAAGACACCCATCGAGGCCACCATAGAGGCCGGGGGTCATGCCCAGGGATGTCTCAGCTACACCATATCACCTGTTCACACGGTAGAACATTTCGTTTCGCAGTTTATGGAACTGGAAAAGATGGGTTGTCATTCCCTTTGCATAAAGGACATGGCAGGGATGATCGCGCCCAAGCGTGCATTTGATATAGTCAAGGGGTACAAGGACGCCGGTGGTAAGCTGGAGATGGACCTGCACTCCCACTGCACCTCTGGAATGACAGGTATGGCCTACATGTGGGCGGCCGATGCGGGAATTGACGTTCTGGATACCGCCATATCGCCCATATCCGGTGGTACGGCGGCCATGCCAACAGAATCGGTGGTAGCCGCCCTGGCGGATACGGAATACGCCACCGGCTATGACATGGAACTCCTGATGGAACTGCGGGAATATTTCATGGAGATATGGAACAAGTATCGGCACCTGCACCGTATACCCGCCATGAAGTATGACCCGTCAGTTACGGTTCACCAGATACCCGGGGGTATGCTTTCAAACCTCATATTCCAGCTGGAGGAACAGGGAGTGGGTGACAAGTACGACCAGGTTCTCAAGGAGACCGCCAAGGTCCGGGAAGAACTGGGATATCCGCCCCTGGTCACCCCCACCAGCCAGGTGGTGGGTGTTCAGGCGGTGATGAACGTCATGTTCGGACGGTACAAGAATGTCCCCCAGGAGACCAAGGACTACGTGCGGGGTCTTTACGGAAAGCCCCCGGGCGAGATCAAGCCCGAGATATACGAGGCGGTTTTGGGAAAGGACTGGAAAGACAAGCTCATAGAATGCAGGCCCGCTGACATGCTGGAACCCATGTGGAACATCCGCAAGGAAGAGCTGGAAAAGGAGGGCCTGGCCCAGTGCGACGAGGATATCATGACATATGCTCTCTATCCTAAAGTGGGCCTGAAGTTCCTGCAGGGAAAGGCGGGAACCGAGTTCAAGTCGGAGGACCTTCCCCTTCCCGTGGACAATCCCCTCACCAAGTCGCTGGTGAAATCCATATTCCCGGAGTTCACACCAGAGATGCTGGAAGGTCTGGGCAAACCCGCGGTGACCCAGGTGGCCCCCCTTATACCCACGGAATATTCCGTGGAGATCAACGGGGAGGCCTTCGAGGTCAAGGTGGAGCCCACGGGAGGTTTCGTGTCAATGGTGGGCGGTGAAGGCGCCGCCACAGGCGCAGCCTCCGGACCGCCCAAGGGCGATATCCCTGGAGGGCTCAAGGCCACCATGCAGGGGAGCATACTCAAGATGCCAGTTGCAGCGGGTGCTGAGGTTTCAGAGGGCGATGTGATCGCCGTCATAGAGGCCATGAAGATGGAGAACGAGATCAAGTCCGAGAAGGCCGGAAAGGTCGCTGAAGTGTACGTCAAAGAGGGTGACACGGTCCAGCCGGACACGGTGATCCTCAAACTCGAAGAGTGAGGGGGCCGTTTTCCATGCCCGATCTTCTCAACAAGGTCCTGGTGGCAAACCGGGGCGAGATCGCCGTTCGTATCATGAGGGCGTGCAAGGAGCTTGGAATAGGGACCGTGGCTGTCTATTCCGAGGCGGATCAGAACGCCCTTTTCGTCCGTTATGCCGATGAAAAATACCTGCTGGGCCCCGGCCCGGCAAAACTCAGCTATCTGAACATGGACAAGCTGTTGGAGATTGCCCAGGAGAGCGGGGCTGACGGGATACATCCGGGTTACGGTTTTTTGGCGGAAAGCTCCGAGCTGTGCCGCAGGACCAAGAAGGCCGGGATAGAATTCATAGGACCTCCTCCCGAGGCAATGGACCTGATGGGCTCCAAGATAGATTCCAAGAAATCAATGATCAAGGCCGGTGTCCACGTGGTACCCGGTGTGACGGAACCCATCACCAATCCCGAGAAGGCCAAGTCCATCGCCGAGGAAATAGGATACCCCATCATGCTCAAGGCATCCGCCGGCGGCGGTGGTATAGGTATCAGGATGGTGGAGAGCGCGGAACAGATGGAGAAGGACCTGGAATCTGTCCGTACCCTGGCCCGGAATTCTTTCGGTGACGATGCCGTGTTCATTGAAAAGTTCATACCCGACCCGAGGCACATTGAGTTTCAGGTCATCGGGGACAAGTCCGGTAACATCATTCACGTGAACGAACGGGAGTGCTCTGTCCAGCGCAGGCATCAGAAGCTCATCGAGGAGACCCCGTCATGTGCATTGACACTGGAGCTACGCGAAGAGATTGGCGAACAGGCGAAACTTGCGGCGCAGACCGCCAAGTACTACAACGCCGGCACATGCGAGTTCATGTTCAAGGATGGCAAGTACTATTTCCTGGAGATGAACGCCAGGCTTCAGGTGGAACATCCCATCACGGAAGCCATCACCGGTATTGACCTGGCCCGGGAACAGCTGCGGGTGGCTTCGGGAATGGAGCTGGAGTACAAGCAGTCCGATGTCAAGGCCCGGGGTCATGCCATCGAGTGTCGTATCAATGCTGAAGACCCGATGAATGATTTCATGCCTGCCCCCGGCAAGATAGTGAACTACGCGGAACCCTCAGGCCCCGGTATCCGGGTGGATTCCGGAGTGTATCGAGGGTTCACCATACCACCATTCTACGATTCCATGGTGGCCAAGCTCATTTCCTGGGCCGAGGACAGGAACCGGTGCATCGTGAGGATGCAGAGGGCGCTGTGGGAGTTCCAGATATCAGGTGTCCGTACCAACATACCGTTCCATCAGGTGGTGTTGGCCGAGGAACATTTCATAGAGGGAAAATACGATACAAGCTACATTCCACGCTACGGCATCCAGGAAAAGGTCATAGAGTACTACAAGGAACTTCAGTCCCAGAAGCGCACTGACAAGGTGGCAGCCGCCCTGGCGGGAGTTCAGATTTACATAGCCCAGTTGAAGGGCGCATCTGATAGCGCAAAGAGCGGCTGATCGCAGTTATCAGCTACCTGGACCCTAATGGCAATTCTAGCATTACTGGAATTCAACCCCGCAACTGGGGCATTTTTTGGCTTCGGCCGGTACCCTGGAACCGCACATTGAACAGATGAAATCCCCCTCTCCGGCAGGGGTGACTGGTGGCTTTGCCCCACCACCTTTCCGCTTGACCTTTCCATTGGCATTGTCGGTCCCTTTACGGTTGTTACCCGCCACGGCAACCGCGGGCTCCGGCCCATCGTCATCGAAAGGCTCGCCACAGCCGGGGCAGTACTTTGCGTCCTCAGGAACCACGGCGCCGCACTCGGAACAGCTGATCTTGACCACCGATGACGGTGTCTTGGGTCCGGAGGCATCCTTGAAACGTTTGTTGCAGTTGGGGCAGTAGTCCGCATCCTCCGGCACGGTCACGTGGCAGCTGGGGCACTCGAACTCCTCTCCGGAGAAATTCTCTCCGCAGGACGGGCAGAATTCCGCGTCCTCGGGTACCTTTGCCCGACACTCGGAGCAGATTATTGTACCCTTTCCCAATGCCCCCGGTTCATTGATCCCCTCCGTTTTGATCTTCTTTTTGAACATGTAGGCCTGGATGGCCATGAAAATGAGCATGATTGCCACGATCACCATCATGATGATCAGGCACTGGGTACCGCAGAACACGTCCAGCGGGTTATCCTCTGCTTTCATTACCATCAGGTATCGCGGCGAGTCTTCCGTGGATGCCATCTCATTTCCGTTGGTGTCCAGCACCCTGACGGTGTAGGTGAAGTTGCTAACCTTCTTGATCTTGACCTCCACCGAATAGGTAACCCCGTCCACGGGGAACCCCAACCGATCCTCCATCTCATGCTCAACCGGATCGTCCTCGCCGATGGTGCGCTGGAGGACCAAAAGGACCTTGCCAAAGCTCTCGTTGTCCCTGTCCCTTACCCTGCAGGAGAATGTGAATTTGCTGCCCACCTGATCCACATCCGGGTCCACGGCCAGGTCCAGTATCTCGGTGGGGTGTTCTATGTCCACGGTGAAGTTAATGAAAGGAGTTACAAATTCCGTCCCGTTGTGGTAGTGGTAAACCACCCACCAGGTGTATTCACCCTCCACCAGTTCGGTCAGGTGCTGGAAATCCTCCGACGGTTGCCATGTGTTGTTCGTCAGGTTCAGCGGGGTCTTGCGGAAGTCCGGGGGGTCCAACCATAGTACGTATGAAACTTTGGACACGTCCCCATTCTTCACGCCTCCGGTTCCGTTCATGACATCGTTCCAGACGTAAGCCGGCCAGGTGAACGTGGGTGTTTGGCTATCCACCATATCACCCTCTCCGGGGTACATCCCATCCCCTCTCAAATCCTCATAGGTATCGTTCCCGGCAACCTCGTCCTCGGTGGTTTCATTTACCTGGACATCCCCGCTGGATGCAGGATCTTCAGTACCTGGATTTTCATCATCATCCTGTCCCGGTGCGGGGGATGCCAGCATGACCAGCAGAAGCGTCATTGCCAGGAGTATGGTAATTGGTCGTTTCACGGCCGATGCAATGGGATTTCCTGTTTTAACTCTTTCTTGGGAAGAAATGATCCTATCGGTTGCTTGCCGGGGACAGTTGGGATTGGCACGCGGGATCGCGGGTATTGCCCGCTGGGGATAAGGGAACACGGGTGATCGGATCACCTGGAGACTTTACGGGCCCGGCTTGCGGGTGGTGCCGATGAGTGTACGATGTGGGTTGCTGTCACAGACTGTTGCTATCAAAGCATACCTATCACAAACGGTTATTATCATAGATGGTTGGGGTCACAGAACTGTTAAATATGCCAAATAAAATGATCAGATATCCTCGGTGCCGCTTATGACACTTCCAGTTTTGGATATTGGAACCGCCGTGGTTACCCTGCAATTCCTTTTCGTGATCAAGATAGTCGGAGGTTTATTTGCGGGCCTGTGGGCTTTCTCCGATGCGAGACGACGGGGAATGACAGATCCCCTGCTTTGGTTCATAATAGTGTTTCTGGCCATGATCATCGGACTCCTGATCTATTTGATGTTAAGACCAACAGTCGGAGCTGAACAGTATCCGGCCGAAGCCAGTTGAGTCTGTGAGCTCTACACAATAGTCAGGCGCATTGATGCACTGGTAGATGTGAAAAGTGAGATCGGTTTACTGATCGAACATGGGACGAAGTATCTCCATCCCGGTTTCTCCAACCTGAACACCGAACCTTTCCATGGAATGGATGCATGAACGCATCTTCTCCACCTGAATGTAGCGAGATACCCTACCGTCCCGGACGTCAAGTCCAAGATAGATTATCCCGTCGGCCAGAAACCCCTCGTTACCTTTGAGGTCGGCCACGTCATCCAGGCTGCGTTCCATTACTATGAACGAAAAAAGACCCATCTCGTTTAGGAGCTGCACGAAATCATAGACCTTGATGCGCATCTCCTCCTCTTCCTCGATCAGGGAGTAGAGCGCCCCCAGGGAGTCAAGTGCGAATACCTTGAACTGATCCTTGTACTGCTCCTTTATGTGTTCCAGCAGCTTGATTATGTAACCCATGAAGTCAGCCTGGGATACATCCCGGTCCTGCCGGATCTTTGTGAAATCAACGATCTGCATCTTGGGGTGTATGTCTATGTGGGCCTTGGTCAGGCTCTCCCTGAGCGATTCCTCGTTCTGTTCCAGCGTGATGTAGAAGGAGTACTCGTCGGTCTGAGCCAGGTATTTGGAAAGGATGCTGAATATGAACGTGGTCTTCATGGACCCGGGAGGGCCTGTTACCAAAACGGTCTTTGGGGCGGATATGTCCGTTTCGAAGATCCGGTCAAGCCCCTTCATGGTATCCTTGAACATAGAAAACTCACCCGATGCGGAACCAAATCCACACAAACGTCTAAAAGGTTTTCCAAGTTGGATTGGAATGGATGCCTTCAACCGCTAATAACCAATAATGACCAATAAGAGGTACTTTGAACCAAATATTATTAAAAAGCTATATGTTAAAATGAACATGTTCATGGACGATATCTATCCGTTCAGATCATCCGGGGACGCCTGAACATGGCAAACGATTCCGTCAAAATGGAAGAAGAAAAGGACCTTTCCACAAACACAGTGGACACCTTTGACAGTTCCGCTCCCATCTCAGAACAACTTGACAAGATGTCGTTTTACGGAGCCGTCGAGGATATCCCCCTCTCAGCGGAAACGGAGCATCGGTTGGAATACCTGCGGAAGAGGAACCGTCGCGTCGTGGGCGGGCTGGGCGCTGTGTTGATCGTGGTGGTGTTGATATCCGCATCCATGGTATACCTGTCGTCCAGCCCAGATAATGGCAAGTTGATCGTTGATGGAAACCTGGAGGATTGGCACGACGTGATTGTTTTTTCGGATCTCCCGGGGGATATGGAACTTGGTAACGTTAACATAAAGACATACGCTGCTGCATTGGAGGATGGTGACCTGTTGCTTCAGTGCAGTGTTGGTAAGAATCTGTTCATAGGGACAGGTTATGGGCTGGACAGGCCGGATGAGTACTGGGGCGAAGACGTTCTTATGGTGCTTTTCGATCTGGATTCAGACCCCCGGACCGGTTACAATATCATGGGGATGGGCGCCGATGCCCGCTTGGAGGTTTACGCATCCAACCTTACCGTATCCAACATATCCTGGACCCGTTTTACCGAGGGGGCAAACAGCTCGGACTGGAACGGATGGGAAGGCAGGCATCTGCCGGATGGCTTTCAGCATACGTTTACCGATGTCAACTGGGAGGCCCGGTTGCCCTCGGGAATGTTTTGGGAAGACGGGTCATCCTTCGATGGCGCAAGCGTGGATGTTCTGTTCAACATCCGGGACAGCGAAGGCAACATGGACTGGGGCGATGGAATTTACAATCTCCTGGAACCTTCGTGTCTTGTGGTGAGCCAGGAGCCCACACAAACCGGTGATGAACTGTTGTTCTTCGATCCTGCCCTGAAATCTCACCAGTCTCTGCTCAACGTCACCTTGACAGCCTACGGTGACAAACCGGTCACTGTGTCCAGGGTGGAGTTTGCCGACATGTTCAACAACCGGGAGATAGACCCCGTTAAAGGGATAGTCAATCTGGAACTGGAGGCCGGAGAGTCACGAACAGTGACCGTTGGGATAGGAGAGGATAACAAGCTTCCCCCACCGCCCACGGCGGTTCATTTTGGGATACCCTCTGTCGATGAAATCAAATGTGATGCTTCCCGGGTACAGCTGTTAGGAAAGGGGGTGGACCTCTACTACAAGTTCCTTCCCGATCAGACAATAATCCCTGACGGTGCATCTGGTGATTGGGAGGACTTTTCGGCCAGCCTTCCGAAAAGTGACTCCGACCAGTCTCCATCATTGACACTGGAGAGTTGGGGTCTAAGATCAGACGGGGAATCCCTGTTGATGTACATTAAAACTGAAGGCAGGGTGCTGGAAGGTGACGCATTCTCGGCAGAACCGGTTTTCAGGCACAAAAAGGTGGATTTCCAACCAGGTCGAGATTCCGATCTGGACGGGGTTCCCGATGATATGGACGGAGCACCCTGGGATTACGATAACGATGGAATGACCGATGATGACGATCCCGATGACGATAACGATGGTCAGATAGACAGCGTCGACCGAGACCTGGGGATAAACAACGACGGTGTTCACATTTTCCGGGCCAGGGAGGATCGGGAGGTTGAGGCAGAACCGGAATACACTCATCAGGAAAGACTGAGCGCCCACAGGGTGAGTTTCATGATCAACTGGGATGGAAGTTCCCTGAGCGGTTACTCGCCACCGGGGAGCCTGCTGGGTGCGGATGTGATGATAAACATAACCGGGCGAGACGGATCGCTCTGGGAATCCAGGGTGTTTGTTTTTGGGGGAATGCCCCAGCGAGAATGGAACTGGGAACCCGTTGGAACGGTGGATTGCATGCTGGGTTATTCGACCCTGGAGGTGATGCTGACGCCCTCCATTGTGGGTATTGACGATCCCCTGCCTGTTGATGTGAACGGTGCCGTTTTTTTATCCAACATGGACTATTCCAAATTTTCAACCAGCCTCAAGAACACCTTATTGGATGAAAAGGCGACATGGATCCGGGCACCCAACGGTACATCCTTTATGGAAGTTATGGGCCCATGCGATTATTTAGGATTGCTTGGTGACCTGTCTGACTATCAGAGCAATAATACATCTGAGACCTGGGACAATCTCACCTTCACCAACGGAGAGCTCTGGAACGGTACGGGACTTAACATGTCATATTCGGACCAACTGGGTTCATATCCCCACAACGACGCGTACTTTTCCAGCGATCACGCCAACAGGACCGGTTACCATGAGATATATGTTGACTACACCCTCAACGTTTCCATCGGACACAAGCCAGGCAGGCGAGTAGAGGGTCTCTTTTTCCAAGTGGACTCCATGTCCATGGTTGTTGGTGGCAATGGAATGCCGGCCGGGGCCTCTTCCGTCCCGGGTCAGATAAAGGTGCATGTAAAGGATGGTGACGGGGGCGGCAAGGTTGTTTCGGTGATGAAAGAGACAAACGTAACCCGGGGTATATTCACCACGTTTAAAAGTTCGGACATGTCATCAAAACTGCCCAACATAATTCGAACACTGGAAGAGTACGGCGGCTGCGAGATCGTTGTGAGGGTGTATTTGATCAACCAGGGATATTCCGATCCAAACATCGTCCGGGCCTGGACCAGTCAGGTCTACGCTGACAATGTGGGCGTGGAGATCAGCACCTGTTGATCATTGGTAAGAATGGTACTTGTCCTTTCTTCCACGGCACCTATCCGCGGGATACCTGGAGTCATTTTTCACAATCTTTTCCCTGGCTGAATCGTCCAGGTCAATGGTCAGCTGATCGGCCAGTATCATCAAATAGATGTAGATGTCGGCCAACTCATCGCCGAAGCGTGCAAATCTTTCCCCATCGGACCGGATCTCGTCATAGGTGGGATCATCCCATTGCACGATCTCCAATAGTTCCGATGCCTCGATCCCTATGGCTCCCGCCAGGTTCTTGGCTGAGTGATATTGATCCCAGTCACGCTCCTTGTTGAACTTTCTTATCAGGACCATCAGGTCATCTTCCGATTTACCTCCGGGCAGGGAATTCCTCCTCAGAGATAGTCGAAATACCAGAGAAGGAATATGACCAGGCCCAGGATGATGAACACCACGGCGAAAACCTTTATGTTCTCCTGTTTTTCAAGAGCCTCGTCGGTTTCCACGCCAACCCATTCCGATGCGTATTTCGGAGTATTCTTCTTCTTGCTCACCGATCGGACCTTTTCCTCTTTTTGGGCCTCTTTCACCCATTCCGGGAGTGGTGCCGTTATCTTCTTCCTGTGACCGTGGGTCGTGGAGGATGCCCGGTCCAGTGTGAGAACCTTGGGTCCGCTGTCCTCTTCCACCTCTTCCGGTTCCGAGAAATCGTCCCCACAGGACGGACATTTATCAGCATCCATTGGTATCAGTGCGCCGCAGGTGGGGCAGTCGATCTTTGGGGTTTCCACCTTTACCTCACCGATGCCGTCGTAGACCTGTTTGAACACGTCTTCCACGGTCTTCCGGTGCTCTGCGATGTCCGCAGGAACATCACTTTCCGGTGCTTCTTCGACGGGTGGAGTGTCCTCCCCCAGACCGTCGTAGACCTTGGCAAACGCATCCTTGACATCCTCGGGGGGCCTTTCTGATATTTGTGCATCAGGCTGGCCGGTGGATGCAACCGCTGAAGGATCGGATATTTCCGACGACCCATTCTGCTCCAAGGGATAGGGAAGTGCGGCTTCAGGTTGCGGTGGGGGAACTTCAGGAGGCGGGGGGACGCTTTCCTCTTGGGGCGGGGAAGGTGGTGATTGAGGTTCAGTTCCTGGATCGGTCCGAGGGGCTTCGGACGATTCGGTCACCATGTCCGGAGACGGATGATCCTGGACAGGATCCTCATCGAACCCTGGCTCCGAACTGTCATTAATGGAAGATGTGAATTTGTCAAGCTCCGCGTCAATATCTTTGGGCCTGCGGACCGGTATCTCTTCAATCCTTTCCTCTTCCACCGCGGCCTTTACCTCCTCCCCCACAATCCTATCCTCCTCCCCCACGATCTTTTCGTCCGTATCGTCCGTATCTTCAACCATCACGGCCTCTGACCTGTCATCTTCCAGCTCCAGGTCGTCCACATCCCCGTCGCCGACCTTTCCATCGTCCCAGCCGATATCGTCGTCAATAATGTCAGGTTCACCTTTAGACTCTGGAAGGGTGGCCCCGTCCAGATGGTCTTCAATCCTTTCGCGAAGAACGTCCATGTTGCCGGACTTTGGAAGGTTCAGGGCAACCAGTATCTCCTGGAGGTCTCTTTTCAGTATCTTCACCGTGGGGAGGGTATCATATATCTCCTCCCGCAGTTTGATGGGATTGGGATTCTCATCCAGATCGAGTTTTACCCGGATGAGGTCAAGTTGTTCCCAGCTTACGTCTGGTGTGTCCTCGGACATGACATCCTCCAAAGTGCAGATAAGTGAACACTTAACTGTTTTTAATATTTCCCGAAAAGTTGGTGATGGGTGCGGATCAATCGTCAGTGGATGGCGGTTTCCGCGGTATCACCGGTCTTTAAATAGGTGACAATAAACACGTCGCCCGTCTGCAGGTCAGGGAAATCCTCTTCGGTGAAGGTGAAGAAGTCTCCATCGTTTAGCATCCTGTCATCGGATGCGTAGGGAATTTCGTGGAACTTGACCTTTGTGGTCTCGGAGTTTAGATCGTTTACTTTCGATGTGAACACCACCGAGTTGTTCAATATCCTGACGATCTCAATCCTGTAAAACTCCAGTTTTTCATCTATCGATGCTGACATCACTGTCACGGTGTATGTTTTTGGATTGATCATGGTTGCAGGAATGGTTGTGGAATCCAGATCCATGCTCCATCCATCCTCGGTCTCATTAATTGTTATGTCGATCAGAAGGTGCGCCTCGCTGGAGTGTTCCTGGTAGGTGACGTTCAAGTAGAGATCGTATTTGCCCATCTCGGTGAAGGTGTAGGAGAATTTATCCGCCTCCCCTGTTGAAAGCGATGTATATTTCTTATCGATCAGTTCCCACGAGTAGATAAGTCCGCCATCCTCCGGTACCTGTGGGTCCTTGGCGCTCCAGGAGAGGGAATCGCCAACCGTTCCGTTGTCGGGACCGGATATCTCCGCCCAGGGGCGCAGATCATCCTTATCATCATCGTTGCCGCCGTCGTCCTTGTTCAAGATCACCGCCCCGGCCACCACCATAATGACCACCACAATTATGACCACGAAGATGGGTTGGATCTTTGGGAGTCTCATCTTCCGTTTGGTGACGATCTGGGCGTTGACCGTGTCACCCCTGTCAGCATGCTGTGACAGCTCCTCGACCTCATCTGCCATGGTTAAGGTGAGAAATTGGGGGGATATACCTTTTTCGGGAGGGCCATTTCGACCTTCCGGGGTATTTTTAACAAATCACTGCGATAGCGGTGATATGGATAGGCGGTTGGTCTACGGGGCTAGGGAACGGATCCGGGACCGTGTGAAGCTAACGCCCTTGATAGTATCCGAGAGATTATCCGAGTTGATCGGGGGAGAGGTATTCCTTAAGCTGGAGAACCGGCAGGTGACAGGTTCCTTCAAGGCCAGGGGGGCATTGAACAAGGTACTACAGCTTTCTGAGGATGAACGGGAAAAAGGGCTCGTGGCGGCATCTGCCGGAAACCATGGCCAGGGGATGGCCTGGGCCGCCCAGCAGGCAGGCATCAAGGTAACCGTTGTTGTTCCACAAAACACTCCGCAGATCAAGATAGATGCAATTTTGGCCCACGGTGTGGAACTGATGGTGGAGGGGAGGGATTACGATGAGGCGGAGGCGATCGCAAAGGTCTTTTCCAGGGACCATGGACGGGTATTCGTGTCTCCCTACAACGATTCTGATGTGATAGCGGGACAGGGTACGGTGGGTCTTGAGATAATGGAACAGTGGCCCCAGGTGGATACGGTCCTGGTGCCCGTTGGTGGAGGGGGTATCATCTCCGGTATCTCGTTGGCAATGGGAGAGGGAGTGGATGTTGTCGGGGTCCAGTCCTCGGCCTCCCCCACAATGCACGAGTCATTGAGAACAGGGCACATCGTGGATGTGGAGCTCGGACCATCCATCGCCGAAGGCCTCCACGGAGGGTTGGAGGTCGGTGCCATTACCTTCGATATAGTGAACGAGAGGGTACGGGATATCCTGCTGGTGAATGAGGAAGAGATCGGAAAGGCGGTCCGATCCCTTCACCTTATGGAAGGTATCACGGTCGAAGGATCTGCCGCTGTGGGGCCGGCTGCAATAAGGAGGTATCCGGGCAGATTCACCCGCCGCAAGGTGGCCGTGGTGATTACTGGCGGTAATATCGAACCGGAACTACTGGCCCGTTTGTTGGCCTGAAATGGCCTGAAATGCAAAATCAGACAACGTCCTCGATCACGTTGAGCAGGAACTCACCGGATGTCTTATACTGGAGTTTCTTGACCACGATCTTGAAATTGCCCAGAGGCAGGTTTATAACGTTACCCTTCTTGGTTCTGACCTCCTCGTTGAGCACCTTGAATTGGTCAAAGGTAATCTGGCCGGTGATGTTGAACTCGTACGACTTACGTCCCATGTCCACCATGTCATCGCCGTCTATGTATTCGCTGGAGTGCCGGGATGCGTATCTTTCCAGTATGATCTCGACCTCGCAGTTTTTCAATGGTATCTGTCCAATGGTAACATCCATTTCATGATCCCCCGGTGTAGTGTCGAATATGGACAGTACATGATTAAATATTATGGGTACTGAATCGGATCATATCCCGAATGAGGATAACAATGATTATCTATACCCCCCAGAATGAACCTGCGAAATGGCAGCAGCGATCCAGATAAGGAACCTGAAGAAGCAGTACGGAGACCTCTGGGCCGTAAACAACATATCCTTTGACGTGAAGGATGGGGAGGTGTTCGCCTTCCTGGGTCCCAACGGCGCCGGAAAGACCACCACGGTTGAGATGATAGAGACCATACGGGTCCCCACCGGTGGAACGATTCGGGTTCTGGGAAAGGACCTAAGAAAGGATGTGGAATTCATAAAAGAACGTATCGGGGTGCTCCCCCAGGAGTTCCGATCCTACGACCGCCTGACGGTGAGGGAGACCCTGCTTTACTTTCAGGCGTTCTATCGAAAACGGACCGATGTGGACGAGTTGATCGCCCTTGTTAACATGAAGGACAAGAAAGATGAGCTTTACATGAACCTTTCCGGGGGGCTAAAACAGAGGGTGGGGATAGCCGTTGCTTTGGTAAACGATCCGGATATCGTGTTTCTGGACGAACCCACCACTGGACTCGATCCCAGGGCCCGGCAGGATGTCTGGAAGGTCATCCGCGGCCTGCGCAGCAAGGGAAAAACCGTGTTCTTGACCACCCATTACATGGAAGAGGCCGAGGTGCTGGCTGATATGGTCTGCGTTATCCACAAAGGCAATATAATTGCCCAGGGGACCGTTCAGGAACTGATCGACAGGTTCGGAAAGAGCTCCCGCATAATAATCCGGGGATGCAACGCAAAACGGGCGTCAGCTGCCGTGGCACCCCTGGGGCTCAAATCCAGCTCACCCGGAAACGGTGACCTGACGATCCCCGTGGGCGATCGGGAAATGGTGCTGGATGTTCTCTCCGCCCTGAAAAACAAGAATGTGAAATACCGGCAGGTGGACATCAGACGGCCCAATCTGGAAGAGGTCTTTTTAAACCTCACCGGTGAAAGTCTGACTGAAGAGGAGGGTGGGAAGTGAGGCTTTCGGTGATCAGGAGCGATGTCTACTACCAGCTCAGGATGCTTCTTCGATCAAAGGGGACACTGTTTTGGATACTGTTCTTCCCGGTGATGCTCATGTTCTTGTTCGGTCTGATATTTTCCAATGCGGATGAGATGCATGTGACAATGCACGTTCTGGACCTGGATGACAGCGAAACGTCCAGGGGACTGGTGGATAACCTCTCTGCCATGGACTTTTTGACACTGGAAACGATCCCCGAGGATGTTGACGCTGAGGACGTCCAGACTTACATAAACGACAACGATGTCACCGCCGCTCTGGTAATACCGGACGGGTTTGCAGACGCAGTTTTAATCAACATGGCGTATTACATGGACTCCCCGGAGGAGTTCAACGCAACGTTTGGTGCCATTTCTCCAACTGATGCAGCCTCGGGAAAAGTGCCTCCCTTTTTAACCAACTTCACGGCCTTCAAATCGCTGGGTGCCCAGGGCCCTGTCAATACAACATTGACTCTTTACATGGACGAATCCCAGCAGTCGGTAACCGGAGTGGTTCGTGGTGTGGTGGGCGGGTTTACCCAGGGCATGAACATGCAGATACTATTTGCCACGGAGACCATATATCTTGAAGAGGACAGCAGCTCTCCGGAGGGTTTCGATTTCATAGATTTCTTCATGCCCGGTGTCATCGGGCTGAGCCTGATGCAGAACGCCATCTACGGTGCCATCCTGCGCAACACCAAGTATCGGGAGATGGGCCTGCTGCGAAAATTCTCCACGACCCCTCTCAAACGCACCGAGTACATCATGTCCAAGATGGCATACACGGTGATCATGGGTTTCGTTTCAACCGGTGTGATCATAGCCATTGGGGTGCTGGCCTTTGGTGTCAATGTCCATATCAACCTATGGGCATTTCTGATGATAGTGGCGGTATCCTTTGCCTTTTCAGGTCTGGGGATGATCATATCCGCCTATGTCAAGGAGGAGGAGACCGCCGACAGCGCCGCAGGTGCCATCACATTTCCCATGATGTTTTTGGCCGGGACCTTTTTCCCCCTGGAGATGATGCCTTCGTTCCTGTCCATCGTTGCCAGGTTCCTTCCACTATTCTACGTAAACGAGGGACTCCGGGCAGCCATGATATACAACGACGCCACGGGAGCTCTTTACAACACCGGCATCGTGGTTGTGCTGGCGATCGTATTCTTCGGGATAGGTTCCATGGTCACCACATGGAAGGAGGATTGAAAAAACCTTAAATCGGCCATTGCGCTCTTTTCCCCCGATGAGCAAAAGACGATGGATATCAGTTATTCTGACGATTTTGCTAACGAGCACGACCCTGATGGTTCCCACCTCCAGGGGTCATGATGATCCTGACCCGATCACCAGGCTCGACGAAGACCGCATGGAGGAACTGGCTCCCGGTGTGGTGAAATGGTTCCGGCAAATGCCAGGGGAGTCGCAGGTATCCACACCGTGCCTTGCCGATCTGGATGGCGACGGGACAATGGAGATAGTGGCAATCGAGGAGGAAGGATGGGTGAAGGCATTTGATGCCCGGGGAGAGGATTTCTGGGATGAACCGTATAACGCTACGGGGAATATCACACCGCTTGACGAGCTGGCAAGGGAATGGAACTGGAGTTTTATTCCCCCGGGATTCTTTTCATCACCCAAGCCTGTTGATATGTTGGGTGATGGAGGAGAGGAGATAGTCCTGGCAGAGAACAAGCAGATCATTACTCTGAACAGTTCCGGATACAACCGATCGATACCACTACAAGAGCATTACAATACCACGCAAGGTAACTTCCTTTTTCTCTCAACGATCACTCCGGCTCTTCATTATGTAAATGATCAAGCCATTGTGTATTCTACCGGTTGGAACAGTAGCTACGAGAGCAAATTCTTCATCGCGGGGGCAAGGAATGGGGACTATGGCCCCATCAAATCCCCCATATCCTCATCGTTGACTCTCAGTGATCATGAGTCCGAGAACCAATATCCAGACATGTTCGTCGGAACCATGAACAGTCCATTGTACCATCGTTCATATGGTTCAATAAGTGGTAGTGTCAGTGGCCCCAAACCCCCATATCAGGTCGAGAACTACTTCTCCGGCAAACCCTACCTCCCCTTCGCCACACCGACTGTAGTCCCCTTGAAGGATGGGGAGAACGGCATCCTATCGGCAGGAGTCGTCCCCTACGGTCGTGAGTGGGACGAGTGGGGGGGCCAGATCACCCTTTTCAACACCGACGGATCAGAGCGCTGGTCCTACAACATGTCGGAGCTGGACCCGGTGGGTGCCTACCCGAACGCCTACCAGAACATGGGAATAACCATGTCACCGGCAGCCGCTGATCTGGACGGTGATGGGACCCCTGAGGCGATCATAGGTAACGATTACGGGTGCATAATCTCATTCGACATGGAGACGGGTGAACGCGAATGGACCTTCCAGGCCGAGACCGGCAGAAACAACGACAGGTTGGAGAACGGAAATACCCTCCCTGACCGACGGGTAATGTCATCCCCGGCGATCTGTGATATCTTCTCTGATGGGGACCAGGAGGTGATCATCGGATGCAATAACGGTATCATCTACTGCTTCGACGGGGACCCGTCAGACCCGGATAACGATCACGGGAGCGGGACCTACAGCTGGCCGCCGGATGGGGACCGATCCCAGTGGGACGGGATAGAAGAATCCTCTGCCAAGGGGATCACCGAAGATGCTGACGTTCTGTGGATATGTGATACCCGCTTCAAGGACAGGCGTCATTCCACCACGATCCCGGGAGGAGGTAACGGTACAGGTATAAGTTCCCCCGTTGTGGCGGACATAGACAACGACGGCTGGCTGGAATGCATAGTAGGAGACAGTTCCGGGTTCATCTACTGCATCGTTGCAGGCCAGGCGTTCCGGGGTCAGGTGGATTGGCCAACATTCCGGGGAGATGATGGGAACACGGGTATCGGAAAGGGCCGATCCCAAGTTGGCCTCAGCTTTGAACCGATATCCATAATCGACAACATTTTCCCAGGTGAGCACCGGTCCTTTGACCTGTCACTGGCTCTGGACATGAGCCTTTCCCAATCCAACAGGACAACCGACACTGTCCACATCAACCTAGATGTCCCACCGGATGATTGGAAGGGCCGGATAACGGTGGAAGGGACCGAACACACACCCGTTCCGGTCCACCAGAACCCTTCCTACCCGGATTCACCCATAATCGGTTACAAGTGGGGCTTTGATCTGGAGGTCGAGGATGGGCAACCGGTCCCGATGCAGATGGATATCTGGGCACCTTACGAATATCCTGCCATGGGTCATATCTGGTTCAACATAAGCGCCGCCATGGACTCCGCTTCCTGGGTGAAGGCCACCTTACCCATCGATCTTCATTACATGGGTTCGGTGGACTTCCACATGGCCTGGGACGTTCCAAGGGTAAATGACCCGGACGATATCTTCAACGGGGAAAAGGTGGCCGGGGTAGTGCCCGGTTTTTCAACCTCGGAAAAAGTTGGCATAACCAACCTGGGTACGCTGAACGAATCCTACATGCTTACCCTCAGCGGTATACCCGGTGGCTGGTCAGTCCGCTTCGAGGACAGCGGGACCGAGTCACTGCTTGTAAACCTGACAGCCCGGGGTTTCATTGAAAAGGGTGGTGAAGGTGTGTCCTTCAGGTACCTGGAGGTTTTGATCACTCCTCCCAAGAGTGTAGAATCATGGCCCGTGGACCCGATTACGATATCAGGTGAATCGAAATACAGGTCCACTCCACCCGTGGTCAGGGAGGATAGTTACTTTTTCAGAAAGGATGAGATCGGACCCCTGACCATGAACCCGCAACAGGATGTTTACACGGTTTCGATGTCCCGGGAGATCATGGTCCCGATAGAGCTGACAAACCTGATGGCCCAGGACCTGGGAGAGGTGCATCTGGCGGTGAAAGACGGCCTTCCTCCAGGTTGGTACGTCGGGGTACCAAAACCAGTATCACAGATTTCAGAGAACAGTTCCGTTACAGTGACCTATAGGATACTCATCCCCCACACGGCCCTACCCGGCGATTCTGTGGAAGCGACCTTCCTGGTGTGGAGCCCTCAACATTCCAATCTCCGAAAGGAGGCCACTGTCCGGTTTGACGTGATCGGTCCCATGGGTCTTTTGCTTGAAATGGAAAGCGGGGACATTGCTGCCCTACCAGGTGGCAGCATGAATTTGGAGATCGAACTCAACAAGTCCGAGGAAGGTAACCTCGAAGGAAGAATGAGCTTACTTTCATCCACGGGTGAGTCCCTGGAGTGGGATTCCCACTCCTATTCCTATGCCGGGACGGGTCCGGAAACCATCGATATCGAGATGAAAGTCCCAAAAGACGTGCCATCGGGAACCTACCTGCTGTATCTCAATGTCAGTGCTGGTGGAAGCTACTGGTATGTTCCGATAACCGTGACCGTATCGGAGCTTAGGGAACTGGCGCTAGAGGTTCTCCGCCAGGGACTGCCGGGTGAAACGGTCGGAAAGGATGAATGGGTCGATGGCGATCAGCTGAGTATCACCCCAGCACAGCAGAGGTCCATGTGGTTCAGGTTGACAAACGGGGGTAATCTTCCCGAGAACATCGACATTTATGCACAGGATGATCCACAGGAGAGTCCAAGCTGGACCGTGGTCTTCACCGTCATCGCCAGGGGTGAGGCTGCCTACCTCAATGGAAGCTGGGCGGTTGGAGAGTTCCCGTCACTGACAAGCATGGTGATCGGACCGGGCGAGGTCATCTACCTGAGACTGAACGTGACGATGAGCTCGCCTCAGGAAATAAGCCCAGGTTACCTCCTTGGTGATCTGGCGAATGCCGTGGTTCCCACATTCAACCTGACAATCGTTTCCAAGGGGTACGGGAACGGGTCACTGGATAGTGTAGAGGATATTGTGGTAGTTACATTCAAACTGGGTCTCCCCCTGCTGTCCATTGACGGTACACCAACCGTGGAGATGCCTGTTGAACCAAAGGAAGGTGACCCAGTCATCCTGTCCATCACGATCGATAACCGTGCCTACTGGGATGCCGAGATGGCGTCCATTGTGATTGTAGTTGATGAGCTTGAATCCAAACGGTTCGATCATGTTACGATACCTGCCCTGGGTTCACAAACCGTGGTAGTGATCTGGGACTACCGGCTGGGGGTGGAACGGTTGGAGGTGCGTTTGGAGGACGGGATGAACAACATCACGGGCCAGGACTATTCTGACTCGGTGGTATTTGACCTTCCTGCAAGTGCTGGCAAAGATGATGAGGTGATCAGTGGGTCGGCGGTTATGGGTATTTCCGCCGTTTTTATTCTGGGAGCCCTGATAATTTTCTTATTTTTCATCCTCCCTCGGTTGAGATCGGCTGAGAATGGTGATGATGAAACCGCTTCTAGAAAAGAGCTCCCCAAACGTTCATCAAAAAGAATTGATGAGGGTCCTGATGAGGACGAACCCGAGAAGGCCCAAATCAAGCAGAAGAAAAGGACCCGTGCTGAGGGACCTGAGAGAATAAAGACCGGTCCTTCCGATCCGGATGCCGAGTAGAACGGATATCAGGCCGGTGGGTTGACCACGTTGCCGATCTCACGGCGTACTATGTTGAGGTTCTGATCGTCCATGGCGCTGGGGTTGATGGGCATAATAAATATGACATCCGACCCGGATACCAGGTCGATCACCGCCCGCAGGAACTTGACGGTGGCCGTGAAACGGTGGATGCTGATGAGGTACTCGATACCATCAATTATCAGCACGCCCCGCTGGTCCCGCCGGATGAACTCTTCCAGAGGGTTCATCAGCACCTCCAGCTTGGGTTTGACCTTCTTGCCATCAACCGGTGAATCAGTAAGCCATCGAACATCAGCGTTACCCAGGTCGAATCGTCGGGTCAACAGCCTTGGGTTTGACCTGGTTATGCACATCCCCGCCCTTCCGGTGCCCATCTGCTGGATGAACAGTTCGTAGCAGTGTCCCGGTTGTGCCTCCTCAACCAGATAGCTCATTCCACTTTCCATCTGAAACTGGCCCAATGCATTGCCGTCTTGAGCCTGGTCATTGTCGAGAGGGGTGAGAATGGACTCTTCATCGATGGGTTCCATTGGTGATAGAGGGGTAAGTTCGGGACCATCGGCAGGAGATGGCAACTGCGATGATTCGGGTTTTTCTACATCCATCGGTTCGGGATCATTCCCAGTGGGTAGGGGTGGGGTTGAAGGTTGTGGGGATTGTTGTGGGGATTGTTGTGGGGGTTGTTGTGGTTGTGCAGTAGTGTAAGGTGGAACCGTTGGGGTTTGAACCGTGGACTGTGCAGGTGGGGAGGTCTGAGATTCTTGAGGTTTGGGGGTTTGGGGGGATTGTTGACCGGGAGGCGGTGCCTGCTGGACTGCCGTGTCCATCTTTTCAATTGCCTGCCGTGCAATATCCGCGGCACTTGGATGAGGCGCTGGCGATCCAGATACTGGTGCTGCTGATGGGATTGAACCCGCCGTTGATTGGGTCGGAACCGCAACTGGTTTCTGATCGGGGGCCGAAACCACCTGCTTGCCTATCTTGGATTCTATTATCTTCTTTGCTATCTTGAGGCTTTTATGGGCGTAATCCCGGGCCTTGTCAAAATCCCCTTTTTCCATCAGGCCCTTGACGTTGATGAGGAGTTTTTCAGCCATCTTGGTCTCCCCGCCCACCGCCTTGGCCTTGTCAATGCTTTCCCTGGCCTCTATGAGAACGGCGATGATCTCCTTTTCAAACTCGATACGCCGGGGATCGTCCTCCGGTATGGTGTCGGGGTCCTTATCCAGGCCCAGGGCCTTCTTCTCCTCCTCGGTGTATATCCAGGTGGTGTTCTTGAAGAGATCTGCCAGGTTCTCGTTGAGCTCGCTCACCGATGCCACCTTCTTGTTGAAGAACCTCTTGTGGAAGTTGTTGTCCTCCTTTCCCATGAACATCATATGACACTGGTCGCCTTCAGCCAGGACGTAAACGTTGATTTGTTGATTCTGGGTTACTGCGTCCACCCTGATCTCGCAGCCTATCATCTCCCGGATGGGGATGTCCACGAAGGCCCTGGCGTTTTCATCATCTCCGGCGAAGTTCACGGTGGTTCCGGGGGTTGACATGGGCACAGCGTATGACTTGGTGCCGCCGCTGGATTTGGATTTTCCTATGACGGATGTTGCAGGGGTCTTGTCCTCTATGAACACCAGCCTTTTATCCGTGAGAAATGCCTTTCCTCGGGCGGAGGGTACCACCGGAGTACCGCCAAAAAATCCCCAGGTGGTTTTCAGGTTCAGGACAAAGTTTTCTTCCTGGGCGAGCACCCGTTCACCCTCATGAAGAATGATCTGACCTTCGTCATCGTACACCTTTCCCAGGCCTTCTTTTTCCCCATGATCCAAGTGGGTGTCCCCCATGATCTTTTCAGCGGCCGTCAGAGTATCTCAACGGTACCCGAGTCCGCATCAACCCTAATTCTATCTCCGTTTTTGATCTTTTCTATATCAACCCGGTCCACGCTGGGGATCTTTGCGAGGATGACACCGGTGGCGACTATGGTCTCCGTTTCCTGGTTGATTATTGCAATGGGACCGGTCCCTTTTTTTGCCATTCCGTAGATGACAAAGGACCCAACGGTGGAACCCTTGCCCTTGGGAAAAACCAGGACCTTTCCCTTGATGTTCTGTCCCTGCAGGGCGTGACCTTCCTCCAAAAACTCGCCGGTGTCCAGATCAACCGATCCGTAGAAGGTGACGTTCTCCGGACTGACAAGGGCCTCCCCTTCGGCGACCCCGTCGTTTACCTTCCTGCCCTTGAGTATCTCGCTCACTGGATCACCTCCGAAACAAGGGATGCCATGTCGTTGAAGAGCACCTTCTGCTTTCTTTTTCCCGGAAGGTAGAATGCTGCCTTTCCGGAGTTCATTCCGGTGGTTGAGTATCCCAGTTTTTCTATGGGGGACACCACACAGCAGGTGTCGGCCACTACCTTTCCCCCGGCCTTTTCCAAAATATCCACGTATCCCATTCGGATCGCTGCTTCCTTGATCATTCTGGACGCGCATATCCACACGGGTTTTTTGAGGGTCTTTCCCTTGACCAGGTCGGAAAGCTGTGCGATCTCCGCAAGGGACGCGTGGGGACAGCCGAAGATCAGGATGTCCGCTTCCTCGCCGGTGTTCTTCTTTTCATATATATCCGTCAGCTCCGGCCTACCCACTGTAACGGATTCCAGCCCCCTGGTTTCCACCAGGTCCGCTTCCGGGGTCATTCCCTCCACATGGTACAGGGCCACTGCACCGGATGCCGCCATGGCGGCTCCCAGGGATTTCAGGTTGTCTGTGGAAGGGTTTTTCAGTCCCTTGAAATACGGGATGCCGTCTGACACATCTTCCCCCACGAAATATCCCAGGGCGCCGTAGTCCGAATCGGTTTCCATTTCCGTTTCCACGTTGATGATCTTGGTGGGTTGCCGGTTCTCCCAGCAGTGAAGGCCGTGGTGAGGGGTGAAACCGCATACAGCGGCTCCCAGGGCGGACGGTCCCCCTTCCCGGTTGGTGCGGGCCCCCAGCACCGAGTTGGAAAAGCTCACGGCGGATGATTCCGCCCAGGCGATGTGCTCCCGGAACCGGGGAAGGTTCCCGGCAAGGTACGGCGTGCAGGTGGCGGTCACCACTATCCCCATGTTCCTGTAAGCGTCAATTATCCTCAATTGCTTCTCAGCAAAGTCCGGTGGGATGCCCATTTCCTTCCAGTTCTCCAGGTCCATACCCGCGGGGTTGAGGTATGTCAGGCTCTTGACCCGGGCGCCCATCTCCACCATGTCCTCGAGCCATTCCATTCCTGGTTCTCCAATGGATGAGAAGGACACGCCTGCAACCTGGACAGACCGTACGGGTACCATACGATCGGCCCCGAACAGGTCGCCCAGCTTGACAAGCAGGTTCATGAAGTATTCAACCGCCTGGCCGTCCTCGCCCTCCAGCATTCTCTCCTGTTTTTTGGTAAGTTCCATTTGATCGTCTCCTCAGATGTAATCGGCGGGATCAAGCTTCAGCGGGAGCTTGGGTTTTTGGAAATCTTCCGCTTCCCTTCCGTCGGGAATCGTGAGATCGAAGCCTATCTTGCAGGTCTCCCTGGTGGCCAGGTCCGATGACGGGTCCAGGGACGATCCCTTGTCCATGGCACGGATCACCAGGTCCCGATCACCCTGGAAACGCAGTGCCATGGCCCATTCTATCTGGTTCGGATCATGGATATCTATGTCCTCGTCAACCACGAAAACGTGTTTCATGGAGGCATGGCCGTCGAATGCTGCCTTGATGGCCCGACGTCCGTCGCCGGGGCTCTTCTTTACTATGGATACCGCCCCGTGGAGCCAGGAGGCCCCGCCGGGGGTGATCAGCACGTCCTTCACATCGCACACCTCACCCACCGATTTGTAGATTGTGGGTTCCCGGGGCATGCCCATGAGGGTCTTGTGCTCGAGCCCTCCGGGTAGCAGACCGTGGAACAGCGAGTCCTCCCTGGCGTATATCTTCTTGACCCTGAGCACCCGCTGGTCACGGACGATGTCCGGGGTCTCGGTCAGGTCCAGGAAGGGCCCTTCTTTTTTGTTCTCCCCGGTGACCTCCAGTATCATGACTATTTCGGACTGGGGGACACGGTGCCCGTCCAGCTCGATCATCGGGGTGCTTCTCAGGGCGTTGGCGATGGCCAGTTCGTTTACATCGCTGCCAGCTGATATGGCCGCCCCGATCAGCACGGGAATGGCGTTCCCCACGCAGAATGCGAATTCCTTCAGCCCCCGGTCTATGTATTTGTCCAGGTCGCGTTTGAGCATCCTCATCACAAGCTCGTCGGGGATCAGATCGCCGCTGGCGTCCTTAGGTCGCATGGCCCTGTGAAACGATGCGTTGGGTCCCAGCTCATCGTCCATGGCCACGGCGATCCCGGATGCTATGTAAGGCCCACCGTCGTTGGGATAGTAGGTGAGAATGGGAAGGGCACCCAGGTCCGTGCCCAGGTCCCGGTATCCTTCTGATTGGATGTTTTCCGGTTCGACAGGGCTGTTGAGCGCCTTCATCAGGTGCCCGAGTATCTCCTGGGGGTCAACTCCCAGTCCAAGCCCCACCAGCTCCCGGGTGGAGCAGATGTTGGCGGCCACGGGCATGTTGTGGCCCTTGATGTTTGTAAAGAGAAGGGGTTTGCCGTCAAGCAGTTTCATGAGAGTGGACGCCTCGTAGACAGGGTCCACCTCCTTTTCTATCTTGACAAGAAGCCCTTTCTCGTCCAGCAGGTTCACGAAATCTCTGAGATTCATCTTTTCACATCCGTTGGGTTAAGGTCAGTTACCGATGGTTGTTGCGAACACGAGCCTTTCTCTGTGCTTGGTATCCGATGGAAGCACCTCCAGAAGGGCGTTTCGAACCCTGGTCTGGGTCTCTTCATCGGGAACCAGTGCCACCATGTATCCCCCCCTGCCGCCGCCAGTCAGTTTTGCGCCCAGGGCGCCGTTGGCCCTGGCGGCTTCCACCATCTCGTCCAACCTGGGGTGGGAAACCTCGATGGCCTGGAGAAGCTCGTGGTTATTGTTCATGATCTGGCCCAGGGCTTGAATGTCACCCTTTTCCAGAGCCTCACGTGCCCTGGGGACAAGTGTTTGCGATCTGGAGAACAGTTCATCATATTTTTTCGGGTCCTCTTCCTTGCGTTTCTTAACACCGGCCACCACCTCCTTTGTGTTGGCGATCACGGCGGTGTTTCCCATGACTATGAACATCGGTTCGGGAACCTTGATATGGTCCACGCTGGGCGGGTCGCCCTTCTTGAACTGGAACAGTCCGCCGTAGGTGGATGCGGTGTCATCCACCCCGCTTGGGTTTCCTGCAAAGGCGAACTCGCCCTCGTGAGCAATGGCGTTTATCTGGTCGTCATCCATGCCCAGTTTGAAGTGGTCACTGGCCGCCCGGGCTATGGCGGTGCAGATGGCAGCCGATGCGCCTATGCCGGAGCCGCAGAACAGTGTGCCATGGGTGGTTATGCGGAGGTTGCTGTCTTGGGGGATGTTCATTTTCTCGAACATGCGTTGGATGGCCTCACGCTGGTGGTCCAGTTTCCCTTCCTTGTATCCATCCACGGTATCACGGTTGTCGACATGCACTATACCACCGGAATCCGTGTCCTCGATAACCGCTTCCGTGTAATGAGACACCGCCGATGCAATGGACGGAATGCCGTATACGGTGAAGTGTTCGTTTAGCAATATGACCTTGCCGAATCCTCTACCCTTGCCCATGAAAACACCATACCTCGATTTTTTAAGGGGCACCCCACTGGTTTATCATACTAAAAAACCTTCGAAATGTCCATTGTTAATATCCGCATGAATACCGGTTTTGATCGCTCAGAAACGGTTATATCAATGTGGGAGATAGGCGGTTCAACATGAAAGGTGGGAAGGACCTCAAAGGTACGGTGACGATAATTATCGTCAACTGGAATGCCAGGGAAATGTTGAAAAAATGTTTGAGCTCCATTTTTCAAAATACTACTTACCCCGCTTTCAGGGTCGTTGTTGTTGATAATGCCAGTACGGATGAAAGCGTTGAGATGATAAGAAGGGAATTCAGATCGGTGGCTGTGGTGGAGAATGATGATAATCTGGGGTTTTCAGCGGGTAATAATATTGGGATAGACAGATACCGATCGGAATTCTACTTTCTATTGAATAATGACACAGAGGTCAAACCGGGATGGTTAGGCACTTCCGTCGACATGATGAATGCCGATAGAAAAATTGGAATCATCGGCAGCCTATGCGTTTTCCCCAGCGGAAAGGTGCAGCATGCTGGGGGTTACAATCTTCCGGGGGCTTACTCCAGGCATGCAGGAAAAGGTTTGGACCCGTCTGATGTTCAGCAGATCAAAGACTATCCTTTTGTAAGCGGTGCCGCATTGCTTATCAGAAGAGAGGTGTTGGACACGGTGGGGTTGCTTGATGAGGGTTTCTCACCCTATTATTTTGAGGATTCGGACCTGTGCTACCGAGCCAGGTTTGCGAATTATCGGGTTGTTTACAATCCCAAGTCAGCAATAGTGCATCATGAAAGCGTTTCAACCAAGAAGGTGAAGGATGCTTTCAGGCAGTATGTAACGATAAAAAACCGAACCCGTTTCGTGCTGCTGAATCTCCAGGGTCGGGACCTTGTTGTCTGGTTGCCTCACCATTTTTATGAAGGGATGAGATCTGTGTACGAGGGTTGGTTCCCATCCTATCTAAGGGCCCACTTTGAAACCGCAAGGACGCTGGTTGAGATATATTCAAAACGCAGGGAAAGGATGAGATGGACCATCTGATCACATCTCGAAAGCTGCGTATTGTGGGTTTTTTCATGATAGTCAAATCACTCTGGCAGCACTCTTAGTGAAAGGTGTGGTACTTGCCGGGGGCATGGGAATCCGACCGGATCCCCTCCCGAAGGTGACCAACGAACACCTTCTTGCAGTATATGATGGACCCAGGATATGCAAGTCCATGATGATACGGCCTTTCCCAATAATTGGGATTGGAAGAACGGTAATATCCTCAGATTCATTGACGGGTCCTTTCGGCCTTTATTATGAATTGGCCTGCAAAAAGGGTCTTGAAACGTTTAGCCAGCCTGTCCTTTCTTTCCGAGCTGAAGCGCCATAGAATGGGCATCGTGATGTTAGCCGCCACATCCAGATGAACGATCTTGTATCCGGCGTCATTGAGGATTCTAGTGATGGTATCCAGGGTGAAGAACCGGACATGGTTCCGATCCATAATCCCTTTGTCCGTGTAATTGAACCTGCCCCATAACAGGTTTTTCCTAACCTCCCAGTTGGCCACATTCGGAACCGAGACAACAATGTAACCATTCTGTTTAATAAACGGTCTGATCCGTCTGAGCATATCTTCTGGGTATCTAAGATGTTCCAGGACATCCCCCATCAAAATAACATCGAACGATTCTTTAGAAAAATCGAGTTCAATGGTATCAAGGTCACCACAGATGGTCTCTCGGAGGTATTTTCTCGCCTTTTGTAATAGTTCCCTGTCAATGTCTACACCAACAATGGTGCAGTCATTCCTTTTCATCTCCCTTGACAGGTATCCTGCAGCACAGCCCAGCTCCAAAACGTCTTTACCCTTTCCCACAAGGTCGATCATCTTCCTGTGGGCGAGGAATGGGTCTGGATTAAACGTTGAATATGGACTGGTTCCGTCTTTCATCGGTTGTTCGAACAAGTTTTTTATATTTAACTTCATGCCGATGTACCATGGCCGACGTACCTAGGGAGTTGACGGGTGGTGGGGTGCACAGAATAGTTTTTGATCTAATAAAGGATGAGAGTGGGTCCTTACTGGATGTGGGTGCCGGGGAAGGCGCTCTGTGCAAGCTTCTCGAGGAGGGGTCAAATCTCAAGGTGACTGCAACCGAAATAAACCCTGATCAGTTCAAGGTGCCCAATGTTGAATGTATCCAGCATGATGTTACTGAGAAATTTCCTTTCCCCAATGATCGTTTCAATGTAGTTGTCATGATAGAACTCTTGGAACACCTGAAGAATCCCTGGATGCCCATAGAAGAGTCCAGCCGTGTGCTCAAACCCGGAGGATTGTTAATTGTTACAACACCGAACATACAAAATAAATATTCACAGAAATGTTTCAGGGAACGCGGGAACTTCTATGGTTTCGATGCGGATAAATGGGAAACCCCGATGGATCATATCAACCCCATTTCACTATGGGAGTTGGAACTCATCTTGAAAACTAATGGTTTTGCGGTGGAACAAATCAGTTTTGATGTGTTCTATTTGCCCGGGATGTGGTGGTGGAAGAACTTAAATGAAAAGGTATTCCGAAGGTACCTCGATGTCAATATTGAGAATGGGAGAACATTAATTGTTAAGGCCAGATTAAAGGCCTGAAATGGAAATGATCTCTTTCATCCTATGTTCGTATGTGTGTTTTTTACGGACGATATCAAACCCCGCTTTCGCGATCATCTCCCTTTCTGTTTCATGTTTAAGATAATATCCGATCAGTTCCATCGGGTCATTATCCTTGTACATTACCATGTGCAATCCGTTCTCGAAGAAGTCATGCAACCCGTTCTTGATGTCATCCGTGAGAAGGAAGGAACCTGTAGATAGTGCTTCGAAAACCCTCATGTTCAGATCCCCGTTGACACTGCGGTTGAATGTGATCTTTGATTTACAAAACAATTTGGCCATGTCCTCCATGAAAACATTGTTGAAGATGTGAAGGTCATACTTTTTTCCGATGCGATCGAGAAGCTCCTTTCGATCCCTGTGGTATTTTGGATGGACGTTTCCCACGAATGATATGTCGTACCGTTTGTCAACATCAAACTTTCTGTGTATGCCGGGGTCGCATGCCAGGGGCAACCAATGGGAGTTCTTGTTCTTAGGCTGAAGAACGGAAACCAAATCTTTCTGAGCGACGAACACATGGTCGAATTCAGGCGCGATCTTTCTGTGAACATTCGGTTTGATGTGGGTGTCAATCGCCCAAAATGCCGATGGAATGCCCGTTTTCTCAATCCCAGGCATGTGGCAGGGACTGTCTACTTCAAGGATGAAGTCAATATCCTCACCCAGTTCCTTAAGGGCTGATTTGGCGGAGATATCCAAGGTCTTAAGCTTGTATCTCAAAGATTTGATGGGGCTTTGATCATTCCATGCCTCGGGGGGCTCAATATGAAACACGGTATGATGTTTCTCAAGGGCTCGTTTGCAGTAGTTATAGGTTCCATGTTTGGATGCTTGGGAGAGGAGGAGGATTTTCATGATCAATCCCTAACAAAACGGTCAATTTTGCAAAAAGAAATATATGATTCATCATAAGAATATCTATCTCTAACAAACTTATTGGAATATTGTTGCATTTTTCTTAAAACATTTTGGTTCTCATATAAATGATCTATAATATCGCCAATTTCTCTATGGTTTTTTATTAAAAATCCGTTTTTAAAATCGCAGATGAGCTCTTCAGGACCAAATGAGTTGCATTTACCTATGATGATATTGTAATAATTCATTGCTTCAATAAAAACTCTTCCAAATCCCTCATTTTCTCGTAGGTTTATGAATATATCACTCTTATTGTATAATTCGATTAACTTTGATTCATCTACAAATCCATGATGTATAAATGGAATACCATTCTTTTTTAATATTGATAGTATGTAATTAAGATACTTTTTATCTTGATCAAGAACGCCACCAGCTATGTGAAATTTTATGTTTTTTTTGTTTTTTGAAAGAGCTAAGCCTCGTGCAATTTCATCAATTTTTTTATCAGGAAAAATCCTTCCTACATAAAGAATATTTAGTGTGTTTGTTTTTTTAATAGGTTTCATGTTTGGTATTATCCCCCAATTGAACTTAATCGATTTTTTCCTAATATGGGATGGAAACGTATCAATCTGATTATTTGTATTAAATATGATCACATTTGGTACAAGTGACATAAATAAGAGAATTTTATATCGAAATGCGATAGGAAAATTGTTAAGTTGCCATTGATTGTGAATAAATAAAATATTTTTTTTCCTTTTTAGTTTATTGATGATTGTAAGAATAATTGATAGTTGATCTATATTATTAACAACAAATATTTCAGTGTTCTTTGTAAGTTTTAATGTTTTTTGCATATCGGAAAAAAAACCATTTCTTTTCATTAGGTAATAATCAATATCATTATATTTTACTTGTTTAGTTATGGATTGGGCGTTGAAATATATCGTGCAGAATGAAAGATCATGGTTTTCTGCATATTTTTTCATACTTAACGTAAAACTATCTTGTGCATTCAATGTTACATTTTCAGGACTTTGTGGCGTGTTTATATCCAAATTACTAAATGAAATGATATTTGGCATGTCTTCACCAATTAAGCATCGTTTGATCAATTTCTTTTCTAATATTATGCATTGTTTGAGTAATATCAAAATCTTGTATTGATTTAATAAGTGTTGTTGTATTAAACTTCTTTTCACTAATTACATCAGTTTTTATAAACCGTTTGAGTTGATTTTCATTTTTGAAAAGAATAGAATTGGAAATGTTCAAATATTCAAGAGGCCCCCCTTCATTTACACATATTACAGGCTTCCCACTGGCAATAGCTTCAAGAGGGACAATCCCGAAGTCCTCTTCTTTAGCTGAAAAAATAAATGCTTTACATGTTGCATAATAATGTAGGAGATCCTTTTCAGAAACGCGACCTAAAAACTCTACATTTGAATTATTCTGTTTTGCAATTTTTTCTAATCTTTCCCTATCTCTCCCATCACCCGCTATCAATAATTTTTCTTTTGAATTTGAAAAGGCTTTTATTTGCCAATCTATCCGTTTATTGGGTTTTAATCCACTTGCGGTAAAGTAGAATCCCTCTGATTCTTCATTGTAGTATTTTGACAAATCAATTGGTGGATATATCACACATCTTGGTTTTTTATTGTAAAATTTCCTGTATCTATCGTAGACAAGCTTAGAGTTAACAACTACATTATTTGGACTTACGATCGTTTTGAATTGATACTGGTCTTGAATCTTTCGAAGTGTTAGGAGTAATCCCATCATCTTTTTTTTTCCATAGTCCCAACCATCTATTTGTTGTAATATGTATTGTCGTAAATCGTATAGGCTTCTATCTGGAGTATGGCAATAGTAAAGGTAGGGAATGTTGCCATTAAATGGAATGTGATATGTCGATAGATGAGATGAATATATTATGAAATCTGCTTTAATATTAATTTTAAATAGCATCTTGTAGATGATTTCATAGTATTCCATTGATATGGAACCATGAGAGCGGTTATTTGAATATTTGATCATTTTGTTGATGTCTTTGAAATGTTCTTTTAGATTAGCGTTAAATTGTGTGGTGTATAGGTCGGCATTTAAATGCTTGGCGAATTCATATGCAACCTTTTCTGATCCATTATTTCCTTCTATAATGGTAGGGTGAACAACCGCGATTTTCAAACCGATCGAAAATTGAAAAATCATTATCCTTAAAAAACTTCCGTTGATTATGAATACACCTTGATAAACATAGATGGATAACTTTTTTAGAAGATTTCTTAGTACAGGGAGATATATATCGATGTCTACAAAACTTGATATATATAGTGAAGTCATTTTTAGCCTACACAAAGGTGAAACGCATGTGGAGATATGGAGAAAATGGAGAGAGTGTGAAAAAAATCATCTTGCCATCCTTTTTTGTTTTGTTAATGGTAGTCCAAATATTTTCATTAACTGGCATGGCTCAGTATGAAAACGTTTCAATACGATCTGGCGAATGGACTGATGACTTTTCTAGTCAAAATTATATCGAAGAATCTTCGAATATAATCAATACTGATGGGAAAGAAGAGCTTATTTCAAATCCATATTTTTCGGATGATTTCGAGGATGGATCACTTGATTCTAATTGGAATTGGATTCGAGAAAACGTTGGAAGTTGGGAGGAAAATGGTGGTACGTTCAGTATGACTATTGTTGAAAATGAAGATTTATTTCAAGCGGCAAATAATGCACCAGTCCTATATATTCCGTCACCTGAAGGTGATTACGAAGTTAGAACAAAACTTTCAGGACAACCTACAACAGAATTTCAACATGGTGATTTACTTATATATCAAGATGATGATAATTGGTTGAGTTTGTACCATATCTATTCAGGGGGCCATGAAAGAATTCAATTTTATTCTGAAGTAGATGGCAATTCGCATGTACTTTATGGAGAAGAATATGTATCAACCGATCAAGTATTCCTAAAGATAATAAAATCCCACAATGAATATTTTGGATATTATTCGACTGATGATATAAATTGGGAGTCTCTAGGTTCAGTATCGATGAATCTATTGTCGACGAAAGTTGGGATTTCAGTAATGTCAAATTCTATTGCTACGATGACATTTGATTTTGATGATTTTTCTATAGCTAGCATTTCAACATCTTCATCATTTACAGATGAATTTAATGAACCAATATTAGATTCAAGTTGGAATTGGATAAGAGAAAATCCCGGTACATACACGACTGGTGGTGGATCACTAGAATGGACAATCACACCATGGGAAGCATTTTATCAAGCGAAAAATGATGCTCCCTTATTATATCAGTATCCCGATAGTAATAATTTTGAAATTATTACAAAAGTTTCAGGAAAACCGGATGAAAATTGTGAATGTGCGTCGTTGATGATATATGAAGATGATGATAATTTTTTAAAATTGGGTCATCTATATGCGGATGGGGAGATAATTCAATTTGAACATGAAGATGCTGGCGTCGATAGCGCAATAAACAGTATTAGTGTTAATTCGGATGTTAGTTATTTGAAGATAAGAAAGTTGGACGATTTCTATTATGGATATTATTCGTTGAATGGGTTTGATTGGAATTATGTCGGTAATGAAAATGTGGAGTTTTCGACAATAAAGGTAGGTTTGTCCGTTGAAGCATATTATGATGTATCAATGACATTTACATTCGATTACTTCAAATACAAGCCAATATCGCCATTCTATCAAAAAACGGAATATTTATCTGAAGAATTCGATGGTTCTTCGTTGAGTCCAGAATGGTCTTGGATAAGGGAAAATCCAGGCACTTACTCAGTAAGTTCAGGCAATCTTCATTGGACCATTGAACCCTGGGAGGACTTCTTTAACAATAAAAACAATGCTCCCCTATTGTATATTGACGAAATTGAAGGTGATTATGAGATAAGTACTAGGGCAATTGGTCATCCAGATGAGAATAATGAACAAGCTGCAATATTAGTTTATCAAGATGATGATCATTGGCTAAAATTAGCTCATGCATACGCAAATGGTGAAATAATTCAGTATGCCTGTGAGAATGGTGCTGGGAATTGTTATCCAGTAGGTGAAATGTCAATCGATACCAGTGATATTTTCCTTAAAATTCAAAAAATAAGTGGAGATTACCATGCATATTATTCTTATGATGAATCAATATGGCATTATATTGGACATGAGAAAATTCAATATTCAAACACAAAAATTGGTATAAGTGTTCATTCTTATTATGGAACTTCAATGACGTTTGATTTTGATTTTACACGTATCAATTCTTTAGAACTCCTAAGTCAATCATATCCATCATCAGGTTATGTTTTATCAACTCCAATCACCAAACCCGCCTCCAACAACTGGAACCAACTTTCAATCACCAAAACCCAACCCTCGGGCACTTACATCAACGTAACAGTCCTCAACGCCACGACTGATCTACCGATCCAGGGTTTCGAGGACCTCACCGGGACCACCATCGATTTATCATCCATCCCAGATGGTTCGATACAGCTTCTGGCCGAGTTCGAAGGCGACGGAACCCAGACCCCGTCCCTAGACGAATGGTCGGTATCCTGGACTCCTCTGGTTCCGGAACCGGATCTGGCCCTGACGGAATCATCCATAACTTATGATAAGCCCAGCCCGAATGAAGGGGAAACCGTTCGGATAACGGCCACCGTGAAGAACAACGGCGGTCAGGATGCCGATGCCACCATAAGGTTCTATGACGGCCATCCCACTTCGGGCGGCACCCAGATAGGCAGCGATATGCCCATCCAGGTCCTCTCCGGAGGAACCGACCATTCCTTCGTGGACTGGAACGCCACCGCGGGTGTGCACAGCATCTACGTGGAGGTGTCAGATACAGCACCCACCGAGCTGAACGTTGCAAACAACCTGGCATACAGACCCCTGGTGGTGAACCAGATCCCCGCGATCACAGGTTCCATCCCGGACGTCAGCTTCCCCGAGGACACCTCAAAAGGCGATGCCATAGACCTTTCCACCATCTTCAGCGATGATGACGATCTGATATATACCGCGAGGAACAACGTCAACGTACAACCGACCATCGCTGCTGGCAAGGTATCCCTGTCGGCGACCCCCAACTGGTCCGGTACAGAAAACGTGATCTTCCGGGCAACGGACCTGAACGGTTACTACGTGGAAGTACCGGCAATGATTAATGTAACTCCAGTAAACGACGCTCCTATCCTGAAGACGTTCCCGACATTTACTGGCATCTTCGAAGATATTGCCTACCAGATAGACCTGGCTCACAACGTTCTCGACAGCGACAACGATGTGGACGAACTGATGCTGGTCACCGGGAATGAGTACGCGGAGGTTTCCGATCTGAACTTGACATTGACCTACCCCAACGGAGTGACGGAAGACACGCTGGAGCTGAACATCTCGGACGGGACGCTTCAAAACTCCTACAGCTTCGAGCTGGTGATCGAAGCCGTAAACGATCCACCCCAGTGGAAGACCTTCCCGAAACTGTCAAACGTCAAACCGGACATACCTTACAACTTCGATCTGGGAAATTACATAACTGACGTGGACAACGGAACTGATGATCTTACAATAACCGAAGACAGTCCCAATGCCGCAGTCATCGGGACCAACATGACCCTTATCTATTCCCCCGGGGCAGAGAAGGAAACCATAAACGTGACAGTTTCTGACGGGGAATATGCAGTATCCCAGTATCTGCAGGTAAACATCCTTCCCGATTACCCGCCCGTGATAGTCGGACTGGGCGACCTGTTGGGACTGAGCCCGGATGTGCCCTACGCCATGGATTTGAGGGACCACGTTAGCGATCCCGAGAAAGATTTCGAGGACCTTACCATAACCGAGAACAGCGACTACGCGTCCATCACCATGCCTTACCTGGTGATAGAGCTTCCCGACGGCGTTCCATCTGCAACTATCAAACTGACTGTATCGGACGGAACAACCGCCGTGTCAAAATCCTTCACCGTGTCGGCAGATGACGTGAACGACCCCCCGGTCATCAAGGGCCTCCCGGCGGAGGTATCCGTAATAGCGGATGAACCCCAGGAACTCGACCTGTCACCGTTCATATCCGATGTGGACACCTCCAGGGATAACCTGGCGATCAGCACCACCAGCGATCACATTACCGTGAACAAACTGGTCCTCACCCTAAGCTACCCGAAAGACGTGGAGTCGGAAACTGTGACCATAAGCGTGTCTGACGGTGAATACACCGCCCGGGGGGATATGCTTGTCAAGGTTACTTTCATTGCCCAGCCTCCAGCTTTCAGTGACGACTTCGGGGACATCGAGGGGATATCCCCTGACGTACCTTACGAGCTTGACATGAGTGTAATGGTAAAGGATCCCGATACACCGGATACGGGCCTGAGCCTGATGGTTGACTCAGCATACGCTTCTGTTAACGGAATGCTGGTGACGTTCCTCTATCCTGAAGGTATTGAGGAGGAGAATGTCACCTTCACCGTGTCCGACGGGACCAACGAGATCAGCACAACAATTCGCGTGACCATCGATCTTCTGAACGATCCACCACAGATACTTCCACTGCCGGATCAGGAAGGCAAGGAATCCGTGGCCTGGACACTCAACCTCCGGCCCTACATCGTGGACGTGGACACCCCCTGGTCAAACCTCTCAATTGTTGTGAAGGGGGCAGGGGCCACCCTGGAGGGGGCCACTGTATTGTTCCTTTACGGCGAGGATGGTAACTACACGGTCACGGTAACTGTATCGGATGGTGAGTTCCAGATCAGTCGAAACATCAGTGTTTCCGTGATAAAACAGAACTTCCCGCCGGTTGTCCAGCTGCTCAGCCCGGAGGACGGGGAAACGTTCTTTTTAGGCGAAACTGTCAGATGCCTGGGAAGCGGATCGGACGCGGACGGTGAGATAGTATCCCTGACCTGGTTTGCCGATGGTATCGAGGTGGGAGTTGGTGACGATATCAACATCAACGACCTGGAGGTGGGGCAACACGAGATCACCCTTGAGGTGGCAGACGACTATGGTGACCGTGCCACGGCCAGTGTCACCGTGACGGTCCAGGAAAATGAAGAAGATGATGACGATGACAGCGACGATCAGGGCGATGATGACCAGGGTGAGACCGACGATACGGGCGTGATGGCATCGTTTTCCACCAACCCGGTGATGATACCGGCAGTCATTGCCATAACGGTCCTGGTGGCATCAGGTCTGTTCGTGGGAGGGACCGAGGTGGGAACATACGGTTTCTTCTCCATGTGGACCCGGCGGAAGAAGGACTACCTGGACAACAAGACCCGGGGCATGATCCTGGGATACGTGGTGGCAAATCCCGGTGACCACTATTCATCCATAAAGCGAAAGCTCAAACTGCAAAACGGTACCCTGGCATACCATCTGTACGTGCTTGAAAAGGAAGATGAGATCCGTTCCAAGAACCAGGGTGTCTACAAACGGTTCTACCCTTTCAACATGAAGGTACCTGTATCGGAATACGACCATCTGACGGAGGTTCAGCAGAAGGTCCTGAAATACGTGCGCAAACACCCGGGCAGCACCCAAAACGAGATCATATCAAAGACCGGCCTCAAACAACCCAATGTCTCTTCGAACATGAGGACACTCATTGACAAGGGCATGGTGGCTCCGGAGAAGGTGAAGAATGTAAAACATTACTACCCTGTTACCGTCGAGGAGAGGGTGGACAAGAACATATGTCCCACCTGCGGGGAACGTTTTGAAACACAGAAACCTCCCAAGTACTGCCTGTCATGCGGCCAGTCCATGGCGGATCTTATCAATAAGAACAGACCCGGCCCGTCAAAAAGCAAGATCCGGGCAAGGCCTTCCAAACCCCGTAACGAACGGAACGATTTTGTGGAGTACAGGGACAATTGAAAGGCGAAAAATCCAAGTCATCCTTTAAATAACATGAGCTCCCTGCAAACGCTCCGCAGGACGGCAGCACAATGGGTAGACGAGGGAAGTATTCAGGGAAATCAAAGCGCGGCAAGAAAACCCAGTTCCACAAAGGTGACAACCGGTTCATAGTCATGTTGGATATCTCCAGGGTGGAGTATTTCCAATACGATGCCAAGGAGGTCATGCAGGCGTCCAATGTTGAACCGAAAGTCTGGGAGCCCATGCTCTCTTCAATAATTGCAAAGGCAAGCCGCAACAGCATAAACGAGGCCCTGGATTACATCGATCAGAAGGTTGAAGAAGAGGTATTGCCCGAAAAGGTCGCTGCTGAACTGGACCGACTTCTCCGAAAGTACAGAAGGAACCGGTGATCCTACCCGGCGCTGGTGCAGTAAAGATGCAGGGTCTTCCCGTTCTTTTCTGACCTTATCAGACCCATATCCCTGAGGGTTTCCAGGTGATAGTACACGTTCCTTCGGCTCAGCTCCAACGCCGATGCAATATCTCTGGGACCTATTCCCGGATTGGCCATTATCTGATCATAGACAGCTTTTTGTGGTTCATTCAGCAGGGTCTCCGCCACGGGTTTGAACCCGTTGGCGAAATACCGTTTGTACTGTCCAACATTTCTACTCTTGATGAGCTCTTCCCTCTCTAACCTGTTGATGTGATGGTGCAGAACTCCCATGGGAAGGCCCAGATCGTCCTTTATCTTGCGCAGGTGGGACCCGGGCTTGGAGTGGACGTAGTCATAGATGGTCTGTCGGGTGGAATGGTCCAGCAGCCTTGCCCTTCGTATCTTTGAATAGCCAAACCCGGCAAGTATCCCACCTACCATCATGAAGACGATACCCATGTAAACAAATTCTTTCCCCTCTTCTTCTCCAACCACTTCATCCTCTAGATCGTCATCATCGTCATCATAATCGATCGGTGTTCCAAAAGTGATTTGACCCTCCTCCCACCAGTCATAAAGTCCGTTTTCATCCTCGTCCTCAAAGAACTCCGGGAGAACCTCCACCGTTAGTTCTATTGTACTACCTTCGGTGAGGACCACTCTACCGTATCGGTCCACCGTATCCTCGGGAACGAACCTGTAATGGCTCTTTGGAACCGTCGTGCCCTGAAATGAAACACCTATCTGGTACTCTCCGGGACCCACCACCATCACCAGGTGACCCTCCTCATCCGTTCGCCCCTCCATCACGGATTCCCCATCAAAATCGGTGAGGTTGAAGCTCAATCCATGGACCCCTTCACCCGTATCGTCGGAGACAGCCTCCAAACGGAGGGCGGCTTCATCCTCCTGGGCCACAGCGGGGACGGCAACCAGTGTAACCAGTACGGCGATGGTCCAAATGAAACGTACTTTACCCGCCATGGTCCTGACCTTTCAAAAGAAATGATGGGGAAGGTCAAAAGACCTTCCCCTGGTTTTCCCATTACTGCAGATATCTTCACTTGTTTGATTTGAACCTCGCATAGACGAAACCTATCAGGACGAGTATCCCTGCAATGACAACACCCAGGATGATCAGGGGAAGGTTGGAGTCATCCTCCCTGTCCTTCTTATCATCCTCTTCATCATTACCATCGTCGTCTGCACCTGCTCCGATGGTATCACCGTCTGATGAGAACGTATCCTCGCTCTGGGTACCGTCATCTTCGGACCCGAAGGTCCCTTCCGGGTTGCCCGTGATAAGGTTCTCCTCCCCGGAATCATCCTCGGGCACCTCCTCCCCAACATCACCTTCCTCATCGTCCTCTTCGGCATCCTCTGCCATCTCACCCTCCTGGGCAGGAGCGTTCTCGCTTTCGACGACGGCTTCCTCTTCGGATATTTCGATGGTCCCTTCCGGGTTTTCCACGGGCTCGTCCTGGGGCTCATCCTCAGGTTCGGTCTCCGGAGGATCCTCCCCGGCTGTTGCTGTGGACGTTCCCGGTCTCTCCTGGGCACTGACCCCGGCGCTCAGCACCAGGGTAAGGATGAGGAGCATCCCTCCCAGGACCTTCCAGTGTCTCGATTTTAGCAATTTCATTTCTTCACCTCATATGCGGCCCTCATCCGGGCTCTGTATTATCAATTGGGAAGGGGGGTATATACTAAGATTGGAACACTCGCTTCCCAAACCACTTTCACCCACCCCCCATCCTTGCTTAAATAGACAACAGACCATTATTCCAATGGAAGATGCGTGATGCATATCCTCCCAGCGAGGGGGTCGGAGAATGAATGGTGGAATGGATAGGGAACCAGATGGTTATGAACAACTTTTTCGAGATGTTAAGCAAAGAATTCGTGAAGGACAGATAAGAGCGGCAACCTCTGTCAATCGGGAGTTGGTGATCCTCTATTGGACCATCGGCAGAATGATTCTGGAAAAACAAAAAGATCACGGGTGGGGAGCAAAGGTGATAGACAGGTTGTCACTGGACCTTAAAAAGGCCTTTCCCGACCAGAGAGGACTCTCAACAAGGAACCTGAAATACATGAGGTCGTTTGGGGAAGCGTATAATGATCTTTCATTCGTGCAGCAAGCTGCTGCATCAATTCCTTGGTACCATAATTGTATAATAATGGATAAGATAAAAGACAAGTCTATCAGAGAGTTTTATATACAGATGACAGTCGAGAGCGGTTGGTCCCGAAACGTTTTGGAACTTCAAATCCAGAGCAGATTGCACAATCGTCAGGGAATGGCCATTACTAACTTTTCCAAGACATTACCACACATCCAGTCCGATCTTGCCCAGCAGGTATTGAAGGACCCGTATACCTTCGAGTTCCTGGCAATAGAAGGGGATGCAAGGGAACGAGAGATCCACAAAGCCCTGGTGGATCAGTTGAAGAATTTCCTCATGGGGCTTGGCATGGGCTTTGCTTACGTCGGAAGCCAGGTGAAACTGGAGGTTGGCGATGACGACTTCTACATTGATCTGCTCTTCTATCACCTGAAACTACGATGCTTCGTTGCGGTTGAACTAAAAGCAGGCAGATTCAAACCCGAGTTCGTTGGAAAGATGAACTTCTACCTATCAGCGGTAGACGAGCGGTTCTCCCACGAGACGGACAACCAGGCGATAGGTATCCTGCTGTGCAGGGACAGAAGCAAGACCGTTGCGGAATATTCTTTGAGAAGGATCAACACCCCGATGGGTATCTCAACCTATGATATGGGATTGGACATTCCCCAAAAGCTCCAGGATAACCTCCCCAGCAAGGAGACACTGGAGCTTGAACTGAACAGAAATTTGAATAAAAACTAGTAGACCATTTTCCACCTGTTGATAAGGTTAGTTCAACGTTTGTAACTACCTGATGATGGAAACGATGGTCCAACAATCACTCCTTGGCAACCTTTATTATCCCTCAGATCAACTGACTCGCAGTCAGTGGAAATATGACACGAGTGTCAAAGGAACCGGAGGTTCGCAAACAGGAGATAGTCCAGGCAGCCAAGGACCTTTTCAACGAGAAGGGGTACGACCACACGGCGGTATCGGATATTGTCAAGAGGGTGGGTGTGGCCCAGGGAACCTTCTACTATCACTTCAGGTCCAAAGAAGAGGTGCTGGATGCCATCTCGGAAAATCTCCTAAACGTCATGAAGACCTCACTGGATGAGGTGGTTGACAGAGCTGACCTTTCGGCTACCGAAAAGATATTCCTTCTCCTGTCCCACTCATCGCAATTCAAGGAGACCGACAGCGAGCTCATTCATTTCATCCACGAGGAGCGAAACGAGCTTCTCCATCACCGAATCGAGAAGCGTGGCATGATCATATTGGGAAATTCCTTTCAAAAGTTGGTTCGACAGGGAGTTGAAGAAGGCGTTTTCAAGACTGACTATCCAGATGAAGCGGCCATAGGACTTCTGGGAGCGGCCAGCTGGATATTCCAGGGCCACGAGAACGATGAGTTGGAATCACCCGAGATGAAGAGACGTATAGCCGGGACCATCGATGTCATTGAAAGGATACTGGGGTGCGACAAAGGCACAATATCCAAGATGATCCAGGATATCCACTACAGTTGATCTAGTACCCCGCCAGCAGGTTCTCCATGAGCCTGCCCTCCGCCTTGCGCAGGTGCTCCACCACCGTGGATTTTGACACGCCGACCTTATGCGCAAGTTCCTCCGAGTTGATCCTTTTGGGATACTCGAAATACCCATGCTTCATGGCCGCCACCATGATCTCCCGTTGCTTGTCGGTGAGGCAGGCCAGAACGTCCCTGGGCTCAAAGGAAGCGGGCCGGAAGCTGACGCTGCGGATCTCAACGAATTGTTTTAACAGGTCCAACAGTTCTCTAAGCTGGTCCTCCTCGCCCATCACCGTGATGAGCATTCTGTCCTCCGAGAATACGGTCGGTGCGTCCCAGATGAGGTCCAGATCGAAGTTGCGCAACATGTCCCTGAACTCATGGGGGATCCGAACCTTCATCAGACAAGTGAATACGTCATCCTCCTCCTTCAGTACCACCAGGTTATCCATCCAGTCGAGGCCTTCAATGTCATCTATGTGAAACCCTTCCACCATGTGATAATCCACCACCGCCACCTTCATTCCCCTTTCCACATCCAAACGCAGGAACTCCACCAGCTCAATGGACTCGACCTTGTCGTATATCTCCCGGAACCGGTCCTTGAGCGCTTCAATGGGTTCAATCTCTACTGTCAGCTTTCTCATGAACATAATATCCCATCAATGCTACTTAAAGAGCACTACATGAACGGTACCTTCTCCAGGGTTCTTCTGTGCATCATGTTCCATCGGAATATGCATTGTTTCAACGGTGGGCCTTGAACAGGTGTGGGAATGTATCTTCGCTTCTCTAAAGAAGGGGGGATATCCCCGGGAATTCCCGAAAAAGGATTAAATATCTATAGGAACGCTTAAGATGACTGACAGTCAGTCAATATATCGCCACGGAGGAATTGCATGGCAAAAAAGACAAAAAAAGTGTCGGCAAAGAGCAGCCCCATCTCCCGTCTTGTGGGGTTTTCGGCAAGACATCCGGGACAGGCACTGGTCATCTTCACAATCATCACGGCGATCTTAATGATACCCGCATCCCAGTTGAAGGTGGATTCCAGTATCGATTCCTTCTTCGGAGATGACCCGGATCCAGAGATAGCATCTCTCATGGAGGTGGAGGAGAAGTTCGGAGAGCAGGCAGGGGTCAACGTGGTGGTGGATTGTTCAGAATCCAATGGAACCGTGGCCCAGCAATATTTGAGAGAACTTGCAGATGCCTTGGAAGAAGAGGGTGATTTCAAGGAGATCAGATATATCGTCAATCGAAACCTCATCTCCAGCAATGCGGTTCTTTACATCCCGCAGGATCATCTTCACTTCTTGATGGACCCAAATCTGACCTCGGATGTGGCCAATGCCACTTTCGAGCAGATGATGGGCAACGGACGAGACAGTGAAGAGTACATGGTCTCAAATGATGGCCATATATATCTGATGAACATGGTGATCAACAATACCATCAACACGGTGGAGGAACGGGACAGCCTGTTCGGGGGACTCTTCAAAACCGTGGACGATATTTTGAAAGACAACCATCGGTATGATGATCTGGAGGTGGGGGTCACGGGTGGTTTTCTGGTATCGGATTACGAGGGTGACACCATGGCCATGGGGGACCTGGCCATTACCGGGTTGATCACGTTTGTTTTCATTTTCATCCTGCTTTTCATCTCTTTTAGAAGTCTTTCTGTGCCGGCCATGTCCCTCATACCCCTGATCATGGGTATCGTGATCACCGCGGGTATCCTGCAGCTCGTATTTGGTGATCTTGGGATATTCGCCATGTTCTTTGCTGTACTGATTTTAGGGCTGGGGGTGGATTTTTCCATTCACATCCTGGCCAGGTTCACCGATGAGATGGAACAGACCGATGATGTGATCGGCGCCTTCAAGACCACGGCGGAGCACACCGGGAAGGCCATCGTTTTGGGCAGTTTCACAACGGCAACGGCCTTCGGAGCGTTTCTTTTTTCCAATACCGAAGGCATGAAGGAGATGGGCATGGTCTCTGCAGTAGGACTGCTGGTGACGATGATCTGCGTGTTTGCGGTCCTGCCGGCCCTGGTTACCCTTCGTCTCAGGAAGAAAGGTCTTCTGTCGAGGATGAGGGAGAACAGGGCCCGTTACACGTTCCTGAGAAGGATAGGTGAGGCGTCCCGGAAATACAGTGCCGTGCTTGTGGTGATACTGGTCTTGTTGGGAGTGTTCTTTGCCATCAAGGCGCCGGATGCATATCTCACCACCGATATGAAGGAACTGTCGCCCGACGACCTTCCGTCCCACAGGTGGGAAGAACGGTTGCAGCAGCATTTCAACTATACCGAGGATTACATGGTCTGTATAGTCTCTTCATATGACGATTTGGTCAGGGTGGTGGACGATCTGGGAGATGAACCCGAGGTGATGGATGTGAAATCCATTCTCAGCTATCTGCCAGAAAACCAGACCGGGAAGATCGAACTGATCCAAAACGCCAAACTCTCAAATCCGCAATTGGAGAGCGTGGCCTATCTTTCGGTGAGCGAGATGTCCTGGGAGGACCTGCCAAAAGATGCGGTCAAGAGCTGGGTTTACAAGGGTGATGATGGACAGGAGTTCCTTATTCAGATAAAGACCCACGGTGACATCTACGACAAGGAGTACAGGACCGCTCTGATGAGCGACCTGGACGCGATCCATCCCCATATTCACGGAATGCCGCAGCTCATCGAGACCCTCATGGATTCCATGAGCAGGGACGTTATCAGGGTCTGTGTGATCGCGGCATTGCCCATCATCCTCATTATATACATAGGTCTGGGCAAACGCAATCCCACCGCCACGATCCTGGCCATGGTACCAGTGATATTCGGGATAATGGGGGTGCTTTCTGTGCACCGTATCCTGAACGTGGATCTGAATTTGATATCAATTCTGACGTTTCCTCTTGTCATAGGGATCGGTATAGACGACGGGATACATGTTCTTCACAGGTACAACGAGGAGGGAAAGGATTCGGTCCCCAGGGTAATTCAATCCACCGGAAAGGCCATATTCCTTACCACCGCCACCACCTGTCTGGCCTTCTCATCGCTTCTGTTTGCATCCCACCCGGGAATGCGTTCTCTGGGCCAGGTGCCGGTGCTGGGTCTGATACTTTGCCTGGCGGCGACATTGGTGTTCCTCCCGGCACTGATCGCCATCACCCTGGACCACAAAGACAGACAATGACCCATGGGACTCCCCGGGAGCTCCCATCGTGTATTTATTAACGCCGGGATCAAAGTAAATATGTTAACACAGAACCCATGGTGAAACGATGATCAATGATAGCAAGGAACCAGAAAACGATCTTCGATCTCAGGGTTTGAGGGGTAAATACGATATCCGGCTCGAACTCGACGGGAAGACCGTGGGTGAAATGGAGGAGGTATCCTGGTCCGAGGTCCTGGAGGTCCTCCACGGGCTGGGTGCTGCGTTGATCCGGGCTCCCAGCCGGGACAAGGCCATCTTGCTTAAAGACGGGTACATCGTTTTGATCCGGGTCAAGTGATGGATCTGTCCAGATACTTCACCAGAGTCAATCCGCCCCGTTGGCTCGGGTTATCTTCTGCTCCATGGTGAGTTCCCTGTCAAACCGTTGGTCCAGCTTCATGTTGATTACCACACGCTTGGCACCGGCATTGACCACGGCCTCATGGGCCTTTTTTATCACCGAGAACGCATGGTCGATGTCCCTGGCCTCGAAGGATATTTCCATGGGACCCAGTTTGTATTTAACTCCCGATCCTTTAAGCTCGTCTACGGCGATCTTGACAAACCTTCCGACGCTGGGTCCATCGTCAAGACCGATTATGGAAAATGATGCTATGAGCGGCATGTTGCTTTCTCCGATTTTTAGGCGAGTTTAAAACACCTGCCTTCATTACAAATCCGTGGGGCTCTCCCACATGAGCCAGACGTCCATCTCCATGAAGGTCGGGTTGTCGTTTAGAGGAACGTTCAGCCTGACCTCCTCGCCGTCGGAGACAGTTCCCTTGAACTTCCACTGGACCCGGGATTCGGCTGAAGGAGTGTGATGTGAATCTGAATCATTTTATTTAACATTCCCCAATAAAAATACGGAGTGACAAATCCGTTTTCAAGGGAAGGATTAAGATTCATCCCTCCAATGGCCGTCTATGGACCGGGAGGAGGTTCTGAAGAACACGGAAACTTTCGTCAAGCTGGAGCTGGGGGAGGAGGCGACCGGTCACGACTGGTGGCACGCCGTTAGGGTCCGTAACATGGCCCTGGTGATAGCCAGGGACGAGGGGGCGGACCCGTTCGTTGTGGAACTGGCCGCCCTGCTGCACGATCTGGACGACTGGAAGTTCTCCCAGCAGGGGTCGGACAGGGTCCGGGTGTTTCTCCAAAAACAGGGTCTGGACAGGGGAACGGTCAACCACATCTGTTCCATAATCGACAACATCTCTTTTAAGGGCTCAGACGTGCCGGCCGCCATGGAAACAATGGAGGGAAAGGTCGTACAGGACGCTGACCGGCTCGACGCCCTGGGCGCCATCGGGATCGCCCGGACATTTGCTTTCGGGGGCAGCAGGGGAAGGGCCCTTCATGAACCGGACCGGCCGCCGGATAGACACAGCAGCTTCGAGGAGTACAGCCGCTGCGAAGGACCGACACTGAACCATTTCTATGAAAAATTATTTCTTCTTCGGGACCGGATGAACACCGCGACCGGAATGCGTATAGCCTCCGATCGCCATCGCTACATGGAAGATTTTGTTGACAGGTTCCTGAAGGAATGGGACGGAAACGATCACAGGACAGGGGATAATGATGATCGACAACCTTGAGTTTTACATCGTGGACGTGTTTGCCGAGGAGAAGTACAGCGGTAACCAGCTGGCGGTTGTCAGGGGAGGTGGGGACCTCTCGAAGGAATACATGCAGATGATCGCCAAGGAGATGGGTTATTCCGAGACCACGTTCATCCTCTCCGACGAGGAGCAGGACGGAGGTTACCCTGTCCGGATATTCACCCCGGAGGAGGAGGTTCCGTTTGCGGGTCACCCGACCCTGGGCACGGCCTACATCATCCAGCGGGAGATAATCAGAAAAGATGTGGACGCGGTGGTCCTCAATTTGGATGTGGGGCAAATTCCTGTCATGTTTCGGGAGGGATATCTGGAGATGAAACAGATGGCCCCCACATTCGGCGAGATCGTACCCGACGAGAAGGTGGCCAAGGCACTCAACGTGGACCTGTCATCCCTGGACGACAACTACCCATCCCAGGTGGTGTCCACGGGCATACCCTTCCTGATGGTCCCCATGAAGAGTCTGAGCGATGTGATCAACTGTCCCGTGAGGGCTGGAGGGTACCAGGAATTTTTAGACGGTCCCGGCGGCAAGGGCATACTCGTGTTTACCAGGGATTCGGTTAACTCCGAGAACGATCTTCACGTCCGGGTGTTCGCGGGCGGTTACGGGGTTGCGGAGGACCCGGCCACCGGCTCGGCCAACGGTTGCCTGGCAGGCTACCTGGTCAAGCACAGTTACCTGGGCGATGACAAGATTGATATCAGGGTGGAGCAGGGGTTCGAGATAGGGCGCCCCTCCATTCTGTTCCTCAACGCCAGCAGCGATGGGGATTCCATCCAGGTGAACGTTGGCGGACAGGTTTTCATGGTGGCCAGGGGAAATCTGGTCTAGTTCGGTATCAGGCAGGCGGTTGCCCGTTATCACAGGCGTTAACATGATCGATGTATGACCCGGGGGCGCGGATATGCCAATGTATCTTGTTGACGGGGACAGGCCGTACATAGTTGCCATGAGCCATGGTCACGGTGAGCGAAAGCTCCATTTCCACTGTGCCAGGGAAGGGCGGAAGCTCGAGATAATTGAAAATAACCCAAGAACCTGTTGGGAGTGGAATGCGATGTCGAGTATGTTTCGGCATGGAATGATAGCTTCTGCATGAGCAAAATGCATTTCAAGAGCGTGGTGGGTGTGGGAACCATTCACTTCGTGAACGGAGCGCAGGAGAAGTCATTGGAACTGAAACTGATCGAGGAACACTGCGGTGGAATGAGACATGACTATGATGAGAGGACATTGGAAAAGGTCTGTGTCCTGAGGTTTGACATTGTTTCGATGATTTGTAAGATGTCATAACGGCGATGAACCGGTTTCCCCATGGTATATAATATAAATAACCCATTCGTTACCAATCCCCATGGCGGGCAAGATCCCAAAACTCCTTTCCCGGTCATCGAAGAAGATAGGGACGGCACCCGGAACCCTTGTGTATACAGGCGATAAGAAGGTCGAAAAACCAAGGCTCACATTGATGACCTATACCGAGGACAGTTTCGACGAAAAGACCATCAAGAACGTTGAAGAGGTCTACCGGATAGAGAACCCCGATACCATGGACTGGCTCAATATCGACGGCCTTCATGAGGTCGATATAATCGAAACGATAGGAAATCATTTCGATCTCCACCCCCTGGTCATGGAGGATATCCTCAACCCCGGTCAGCGGCCGAAGGTGGAAGTGTACGACAACTACATTTTCATAATTCTCAAGATGCTCTATTTCAACGAAGAAAAACAGGAGGTCACCGCCGAACAGGTCAGCATCGTGCTGGGAAAGGGATTCGTCATCTCCTTCCAGGAAACTGTGGGTGATGTGTTCGATTCTGTGAGGGGCAGACTCAGGACACCAAAAACCCGTGTTAGAAGGCACGGATCGGATTACCTCACCTACGCCCTGATGGATGCGGTTGTTGACAACTACTTCCTGGTGCTGGAGAAATTCGGCGAGGACATAGACGATATCGAGGATGAACTCACCGCGGAACCAACCCAGCATACCCTGGAACAGATCCACAAGCTCAAGCGCGAGGTCATGTACCTTCGCAAATCCATCTGGCCTCTCCGGGAGGTCGCTTCCAGTTTCGACAGGGAGGAGTCGAACCTTGTCAAGGATCACACCCATACCTACCTTCGTGACCTATACGATAACATAATCCAGCTAATAGAAACGATAGAAACCTACCGTGATACCCTCTCTGGGATGGTTGACCTGTACCTGTCCTCCATATCCAACAAGATGAACCAGGTGATGCAGGTGCTGACCATTATCGCCACCATTTTCATCCCGTTAACATTCATTGCGGGGATCTACGGTATGAACTTTCAATACATGCCAGAGCTTGCTCACAGGTGGGGCTACCCCATGGTCATACTGGTCATGATAATGGTCACGGTAGTAATGCTTCTGTACTTCAGGAAGAAGGATTGGTTCTGATCAGCAAAGAACTCCACGTGATCAGCTGTTGAAGATGGAAGGATGATCTCAAGAAGGTAGCACCGGCTCCCCGTACATTATCTTCCCGGGCATAGCTCAGGACTCGGGCTACCCCCAGGCAGGATGCTGTGGGGAGTGCTGCCGGGACGTGGATGCGGCTTTCCTGGATGGTACGTTCTTTAGCAAAAACGAGCTGGGAAACATGGGTATGGGGGAGGTTTCTCACCCCACCGTTAAAGGCACCATGGAAAGGTTCCAGGGGAAGGGCCGAACCCTGAGGGGAAAGGTACGTTTCATCCACACAAACCACACCAATCCTCTGTTGTAACAAAACAGTGAGGTAACGGCGATCACGCTGGAGAATGGTTTTCGGGTTGCCCAGGAAGGCGATCGAATAGATATCTTAGCTCAGTATCCACGCTTGAACGGGTCGAACCCGGTTCCCGTGGGCTGATCCTCTGACTGTTCTTCCTCGGGAAGCTTCTCCTCACCCACCATCTCCAGCCCGCCCGGGCCGGTGCCTTCCACTTCCTTTTCAGGAAGCACGATGGGGCTCCAGAACTTGCCGTTGCAGCTTTCGCAGGAGGTGGCGTCCACGGATACGGGGGCGCCGCAGCGGGGGCATATGGCGGGGTAGGCCTGGAGGTGGTACCCGCACTCGGGGCAGGCAACATCCCTGGAGTCCACATCCGCGTTGCACTTGGGACAGATGAACTCCATGTCCCTGAAGGGCACACCGCAATTGGGGCAGTCCATGGCGTATCCATCCACCATCTCGCCGCATTCCGGACAGCGGAACTCCGATTGGGTAAGATCGGGCATGTTCTCATCCCATTCGGGATAAGAATCGTACCCCTCTGCCTCACCGGCACTCCGCTTCTTGATCGAAAATGCGATGAAGAGTATTATGATAAAAACTATCACCAGGAGCAATACCAAAATGGCTGTATCCATATACAATGCACCCCGTAAAAACGCAGTAATTCCCAAAAGCAGGACTGCCCTATTTAAAGTTTGTCCGGCGAGGGTCCAACAGGGTGAGGTCCAACAGGGTGAGGGTCCAACAGGGTGAGGGTCCAACAGGGTGAGGTCCAACAGGGTGAGGTCCAACAGGGTGAGGTCCAACAGGGTGAGGGTCCAACAGGGTGAGGTCCAACAGGGTGAGGTCCAACAGGGTGAGGGTCCAACAGGGTGAGGTCCAACAGGGTGAGGGTCCAACAGGGTGAGGTCCAACAGGGTGAGGGTCCAAC
>Ga0272441_10000407_pt1 | contig 98854 bp, 80 predicted proteins | sample SSMProp6N_FD_193582 | JGI IMG/M metagenome (GOLD analysis project Ga0272441, IMG submission 193582) | Marine sediment archaeal communities from Little Sippewissett salt marsh, Falmouth, MA, United States - SSM-Prop-6N | ecosystem: Environmental > Aquatic > Marine > Wetlands > Sediment ...
GCCGGTGTAACAGATGACCGTGTTGTCGAGGAGGCCCTCGGCCTTCAGATAATCGAGCAGGCGCTTCATGTTGTCGTCGACGCCCTTGACGCAGCGCAGGTACTTCTTGAGGTACGTGTTGTAGGCCCGGCGCGTGGCCTCGGTGTCGGAGAGGTCGGCGTCGCGGGCCCACTTCTGAGCGTAGTTCCGAAAGGCGTGGCGCCGGCCGATACTGGTGCCGATGTACGGCACGAGTTCGCCCTCGTAGCCGCGTGTCGCCATCGACCCGAAGTCGGGCTGTTTCCACAGGTTCTCGGGCTCGGGAATGGCAACGTCTTCCAGGTACGCGTCGTAGCGGTCGGCGTTGTCGAACATGTCGTGCGGGGCCTTGAAGTGGTGCATCAGGAAGAACGGGCGCGCGCGGTCGCGCGACTTCAGCCACGCCAGCGTGCTGTCGACGATGCAGTCCGAGGAATGGCCCTTCATCCCGACCACGTTCTTTGGCCAGGGCTTTGGGCCCTGGACGCGGAACTCGGGATCGTGATACTTGCCCTGTCCGGGCAGGACCTTGTAGTAGTCGAAGTTGGGCTCGGTCTTCAGGTGCCACTTGCCGATCATGGCGGTTTGGTAGCCGGCTTTGCGCATCTCAAGGGCCAGATAATGATGCTCGGGTTCCAGTCGGCCGTTCAGGTCGAGGACCCCGTTGCGATGGCTGTATTGACCGGTCATGATACAGGCCCGGCTGGGCGTGCAGATGCTGTTCGTGACGAAGGCGTTCTCCATCAGGATGCCGTCGCGGGCAAGCGTGTCGATGACCGGTGTGGGGTTCAGGGCCGCAAGCCGGCTCCCGTAGGCCCCGATAGCCTGGGCCGTGTGATCATCGGACATGATGAAGAGAATGTTCGGCCGGTCGCCGCGGGCGGCGGCCCGTACGCAGCGCGATGCGGCCCAAGCCAAGGTGGTGCCGCCAAGGAGTTTCAGAAAACCGCGTCGGGTTTGCATGGATGGGGCCTTTCGGTTGCCTATACTGGCAGTACAATGCGGTTGTAAACGCTGGAGGCATTGGGGTCAATGGCGATTTCGCGGCCCCTGCGACAGAACGCGCTTGACAGCCCTGCGAAATGTGCGTATGGTTCCGCGTCTTGTGAGGAGCGGACCCAAGATGAACGGCCCCTGCGGAATTCAGGCGACCCGTCGCATCCTGTCGGCCATGACCGGCACCAAGAAGACGACGTGCGCCTCGGGACCGTAGGCCCGACCGGTTCGATACGACTCGGCCTTGCGGTCCAACAAATCGCAAGGCCTTTTCTTTTGGGGCAAGGAAGGAGCAAATCGCAATGGCGTTGAACGTGACCGTGGTTGGAATCGGGCTGGTGGGCGAGGAACTTGTCCGGTGCCTCAAGCAGCGCGCGTTCCCGTGCAAGTGGCCCCCGCGCATCGCCGCCACCCGGACACGCGCGGAGGTGGTGGCCGGCGAAACCATGACCGTCTACGAGACCACCGAGGAGGTGTTTAAGGACACAGACGTTGTCCTCTTCGCCGGCACCGAAGGCGCCAGCGGCGCGTCGATCCAGTGGCGAGAGGCCGCCGAGAAGGCCGGCGCCGTCGCTATCGACAACGGCAAAGACTTCCGTATGGCCGATGACGTGCCGCTTGTCGTGCCGGAGGTCAACGCCGACGCCGTCACCGCCGAGACGTCGTTCATCGCCTCGCCGAACTGCTCGACGATTCAGATGGTCGTGGCGTTGGCCCCGATTCACCGGGCGGTTGGCATCAGGCGGATTCGCGTGGCCACGTACCAGGCCACGAGCGGCACTGGCCGCCGTGGACCCGAACAACTGGCCAGGCAGACGCCCGCGGCCCTTGAGTCGCGCGAGAACATCCCGTTCGATCCCGGTGTGTACGGTCGGCCCATCGCCTTCAATTGCGTGCCCGAGATTGGCAGTTTCCAGGACGACGACTACACCACCGAGGAACTCAAGATGGTGTGCGAAACGCAGAAGATTTTCGGCGACCCGTCCATCAGGGTCTCGGCGACCTGCGTCCGCGTGCCGACATTCGATGGCCACGCCGAGGCCATTTGGGTTGAAACCGAGAAGCCCATGTCGGCCGACGAGGCACGCGAGGTGCTTCGCGAGGCGCCCGGCATCCTCCTTGTGGATGAGCCGACCGACGACGGCCGCCGCACCTACCCCGTGCCGCTCGACGTGGAAGCCGGCCCGGGCCGCGACGCCACCCTCGTGGGCCGGGTACGCAAGGATACCTCCTGCGACAACGGCCTCGCCATGTGGTGCGTGTCGCACAATCTGCGCAAAGGCGCAGCCCTGAACGTGATCCAGATTGCCGAGAACCTCGTGCAGCGAGGCATCCTGAAGCCGTAACCGTCGGCGCGCCACGGCCAACGCCAAACCAACGGTAACCGGCGGTCCCAGTCAAAGGAGCCATCCGTGAAAGTCGCGAAATTCGGCGGGTCCTCCGTTGCCGATGCCGAGCAAATCCGCAAGGTCTGCGCCATCATCACATCGGACCCCGAGCGGCGGCTCGTTGTCGTGTCGGCTCCCGGTCGGCGGCACCCCAACGACACCAAGGTGACGGACCTCCTCATCGCCTGCGCCGAGGCCCGGCTGGCGGGCGTCTCCGGGCAGGAGGAACTCGACGCCATCATCGGCCGGTACGGCGACATTGCCGATGCCATGGGCTTGGAGCCGGCTGTCATGGAGGGCGTCGAGGCCGATCTGCGCGAGCGCCTGGGCGGCCCCAGCGACAACCATGACCGGTTCCTGGACACGATGAAGGCCGCAGGCGAAGACAATGCCGCACGGCTCCTGGCCGCCTGTCTGCGGGCAGCCGGCGCCGAGGCCCGGTACGTATCGCCCAGGGACGCCGGCCTTGTCCTGACGCAGGAGCATGGCAACGCGCGTGTGCTGCCCGAGTCGTATGCCAATCTGGCCCGCTTGGCCCAGGCCGAAGGCATCAGCGTGTTCCCGGGGTTCTTCGGGTATTCGGCGGAGGGGGCCGTGGTGACGCTGCCGCGTGGCGGATCGGACATCACGGGCTCGATCCTGGCCGCCGCCGTCAAGGCCGACGTCTACGAGAACTTCACGGATGTGGATTCCGTATTCGTGACAGACCCGGCGGTGGTGCCGGAGGTCCGGCCCCTGCAGGAACTGACGTACCGCGAGATGCGCGAACTGTCGTACGCCGGGTTCGGCGTGTTCCACGAAGAGGCGCTCGAGGCGGTCTTTCGTGCGGGGGTGCCGGTGTGCATCAAGAACACGAACAACCCAACGGCTCCCGGCACGCGCATCGTGCACGAGCGCTCATGCCCTATCGGGGCCGTCTCGGGCATCGCCGCCGGCAAAGGCTTTTGTCAAATCTATGTATCCAAGTACCTGATGAACCGCGAGGTCGGTTTTGGTCGGCGCCTGCTCCAGATACTGGAGGACGAGGGCATGTCGTACGAGCACACCCCCTCGGGCATCGACAACATCTCCGTCGTCCTGCGCGAAGGCGAGTTTACCGAGTCCGTCGAGGCGAAGGTCGTCCGCCGCATTCGCGATGAACTCGAGGTGGACGACGTCAACGTCGAACGGGGCCTTGCACTGGTGATGATCGTAGGCGAGCGCATGCACCGAGCGGTCGGCACGGCCGCACGGGCCTGCCAGGCCTTTGCCGAGGCCCACGTGAACCTCGAAATGATTAACCAGGGCGCCTCGGAGGTCAGCATGATGTTCGGCGTCAAGGCCGACGACGCCGACACGGCCGTCCGTGCGTTGTACGACGCGTTTTTCCCGCGAGCCGCCTCGTAAGACCGGGCGGCCGGGGTGCATGGCATGCCTTATGCCGGCCGGCTCCGACCGCTCTGCCGGAACGCCTCCAGCGTCTGCGTCAGACGCTGGACCACCTCGGGATGCTTCGCAGCCACGTCGGTGGTTTCGCGAATGTCGGCCTCCATGTCGAAGAGCCTGTACGGCGTGTCGAACGGTTTGCCGGAGGGTTTCTCGCGCCCGCCCGATCCGCTGCTGAAGACGAGCTTCCACTTGCCGTCGCGGATGGCAAACGTGCCATTGGCGGAGTGATGCACCACCGGGGGACGCCGGGCGGCTCCGTCCTGGCCGAGCATAAGCGGCAGCGTGTTGAACGAGTCCTCGGCCGCCTCGGCGGGGAGGTCGGCACCGGCCACCGCCGCACAGGTCGCCGTCAGGTCGACGTGGCAGATGGTCGCCCGACAGGTGGACCCTGCCTTGACCGTCCCTGGCCAGGAAACGATCCAGGGCACGTGGTGGCCCCCCTCGTAGATGTCCGCCTTTGTGCCCCGGAACACGTAGGCGCTGGTGTGGTGTTCAGGGCGGTACCCCTGGATACCGGCGTCATCGACGTGGTCTTTCTTGCCGGCCGGGTAACGGAACATGAACGAGCCGTTGTCGCTGGTTACGATGACCAGCGTGTTGTCGCGGACGCGGGCCTTGACGAGGGCGTCAACGACCTGGCCCACCGTCCAATCGACCTGCATGATGAAGTCGCCGTACGGCCCGAGGCCAGACTTGGCCTGGAACCGCGTGGCCGGCAAGACCGGCTTGTGCGGCGTGGTAAGGGCGAAGTACAGGAAGAACGGATCGGGTTCGCGTGCTTGTTTCGCGATGAACCCCGTTGCCTTGCCGAGCAGATGGTCGAGGGTCTCAATGTGGTTGAACCCGGGGGAGCGCGGCCCGGCGCGCATGTACGCGGGAAATGGGCGGCCTTTCGCCCTGGCGGTGGCCGGCTCGACCACCTGCCCGTTATCGATGTACACGTAGGGCGGCATGTCGAGCGACGCGGGGATAACGTACGCGTAGTCAAAGCCGTACGCGTTCGGGCCCTGCGTAACGGGCCGGGTGTAGTCGATGTCTTCCTTCTTGCCGCCCGGCTTCAGGGGCCAACCGAGTCCCAGGTGCCACTTGCCAACAACGCCGGTTGTGTACCCGCGGGTCTTGAGGATCGAGGCCACGGTGGGCCGGCCCTTTTCAATGAGGGGCTCCGAGTAGCCGAACAGAACGCCTCGCTTCAGCCGGCCTCGCCAGGAGTACCGGCCCGTGACCACGCCGTACCGCGTGGGCGTGCACACGGCCGATGGCGAATGGGCGTCGGTAAACGTCATGCCGCTGGCGGCCAAGCGGTCCAAGTGCGGCGTGGGAATGGTCGACGCCGGGTTCAAACAGTGGAGGTCGCCGTAGCCGAGGTCGTCGGCCATGATGTAGACGATGTTCGGGCGGTCGGCGGCGCTGCCCGCTCGGAGCAGCGGGGTGCATCCGGCGGCCGCCAGACCGATGCCGGCCATCTGGAGAAACCTGCGGCGTTTCATAGGCATGCAACGCTCCTTTAGCCTGGGTGCTGAAAAGGCTCAATGGTAACGGACCATTCTCGCGGCCGGACCGTCATATCGCAAGGGCCAAGTTCACGTGTCGCTTTCCCGTTGACCGCTCGGCGGTGCGGCCTAGAATACGTCGGTTGGGCTGAGCCACGTGAGCCGGGGCATGACCGTATGCGCGCCATTACCTTTGACATCAGCACGCCGAAGTGGGTCGTGTGCAAAACGCTCGGCCGGCTTGCGAAGGGCGTGTTCTGGGGCCCCCTATCCACGCTCCGCCTTCGCGACGTGCCAGAGCCGCCTCTGCCGGGCAACGACTGGGTCCGCGTCCGGCCGCGTATGGGAGGCATCTGCGGTAGTGACGTCGGCATGATCCTGCTGAAAAACCCGCCGGACTCGTTTGGCAGGGCCCTCCTGATTGAGCCGCTTATCCTGGGCCACGAGAATGTGAGCGTGGTGACGGAGTGCGGACCGGCCGTAACCGGTGTGGCCGAGGGCCAACGTGTGAACGTCGACCCGGTCCTGGCGTGTGCGGCCCGTGGCCTGGAACCGTGTCCCTCGTGCCGAGCGGGCCAGTTCTGCGCCTGTTACAGTCAAGCCGAGGGCAAGGAAGGGCTTGGGTTCTCCGTGGGCCACTCCGGGGCGGTAGGCGGGTCGTGGGCCGATTCGTTTGTGGCCCACGTGTCGCAACTGGTTCCGGTGCCGGAGTGCCTGACCGACGAGCAGGCCGTCCTGGTGGATGCCCTATCGGCGGCCGTCCATGCGGTGCTCAGGCGGCCTCCGACCGATGAGGATCAGGACGTGCTGGTGTTCGGTTGCGGCATCATCGGCTTGGGCGTGATTGCGTTTCTGCGGGCCTGGGGGTTCAAGGGCCGCCTCCTGGCTGTAGCCCGGTATGCCTTCCAGAAGTCGCTGGCCCTGCATCTGGGGGCCGACGAGGTGTGGGACCGCCACGACCTGGCCGAGAAGGATTACTTTACCCGCCTGGCCGAGATGTATCGGCTTCGAACGGTCCAGGGCATGTTCGGCCGGCCCGTTCTACTCGGGGGCGTCGACCTTGTGTACGATGCCATTGGTAACCGGGCCAGTCTCGACCAGTCGATCCGTTCTGTTCGGTCGCAGGGAACCGTCGCGCTCATTGGCATGGGGCATCCAAGGTGGCTTGATTGGGACCCCATTCCCCACAAGCAACTGACCGTCGCAGGCAGCCACGGGCGCGGCATCGACGAATGGCAGGGTAGGCGGTGGCACACCTACGAAATCGTCCAGACCCTCATGACCCAAGGTCACTTCCCGGCCGACAAACTGTTGACGCACGTCTTTCCGCTCGAAGAGTACAAGACTGCCCTGGAGGTCCTGACGCACAAGGGCCGCCACGGGGCGGTGCATGCGGCGTTCCGGGTCTCGGAGTGAAGGGGCAGCCGATCGCCTCTTACTCGCCACTGACATGGGCGAAACGCATCAGCCCAGGACGCCTGCGATTGCCTCGGGCGTCGGGTTCTCAATCAGCCCGCGCTCGGTGATGATCCCCGCAATCAGGTCGGCCGGCGTGACGTCGAACGCCGGGCAGTAGACTTGGCACGCATCCGGGGCCGTCTGCCGGCCGAAGCCGTGCGTTACCTCGTGCGCGCCGCGCTCTTCAATCGGAATGCCGTCGCCGGATTGCAGCGACAGGTCGAACGTGCTTGAGGGCGCCGCCACGTAGAACGGGATGCCGTGGTGCCTGGCGAGCACCGCCACGCCGTACGTGCCAATCTTGTTGGCCGTGTCGCCGTTGGCGGCGATGCGGTCGGCCCCGACGATCACGAGGTCCACTTTCCCCTGGCGCATGATGGCAGCGGCCATGTTGTCGCAGATGAGCGTGACGTCCAGACCCGCCTGCATGAGTTCCCAGACCGTGAGCCGCGCGCCTTGCAGCAGGGGTCGCGTCTCGTCGGCGTACACGCGGAAGGTGCGGCCGGCCTCGTGCGCCCGGTACAGCGGCGCCAGGGCCGTGCCATACTCGGCGGTGGCGAGGCTGCCGGCGTTGCAGTGCGTCAAAATGCCGCACCCCTCGGTAATGAGATGTTGGCCGACATCGCCAATGCAGCGGCACATGTGTGCATCCTCGTCGCGGATGGCCTTGGCCTCGGCCAGCAGCGCCTCCTTGACGGCCCGGCCGCCTTTGCCGGCGTGGGAAAGGGCGGCACGGCGCATGCGGTCGAGGGCCCAGAAGAGGTTGACGGCCGTGGGGCGGCTTGTGGCAAGATGATCGCACGTCCGGCCGACGGTGTCGAGAACGGAGGCCTCATCGTCCGGGGTATCCTGAAGGCCCACCACGACGCCCATCGCGGCCGCCACGCCGATGGCCGGCGCCCCGCGAACACGGAGCACCTTGATCGATTCCCACACCTCGTCCACGGTGCGGCACGTAATGACCGTGTAGTTGGTGGGCAGCAGGGTTTGGTCGATGAGTTCCATGCGGCCATCGAGACCGCCTACCCACCGGACCGTAGGCTCAGGCATCGCGGGATCTCACCTTGCGGTCGGCGTCGGCCACCTCCTCGGCGAGGCGGGCCTTGGTGGCGATGAGCTGTTTGCGAAGGGCCGGGTCGGCGCCGGCCAGAATCTGGACGGCCAGGATGGCAGCGTTCACCGGGCCGGCCTTGCCAATGGCAACGGTCGCAACCGGCACGCCGCGCGGCATCTGGACGGTCGATAGCAGGCTGTCGAGGCCGCCCAAGGCGCTCGTCTGAATCGGAACGCCTATGACCGGCAGAGGCGTGAGGCTTGCCAGGACCCCGGCCAGGTGGGCCGCGCCGCCCGCAGCCGCAATGATCACCTCAATGCCGCGGTCGGCGGCCGTTTGGGCGTACGCGTGGGCGGCCTCAGGCGTTCGGTGGGCCGATAGGACCCGGACCTCGTGGGGAACCGCGAAGTCCTTGAGCACCTCAATGCAGGACTGCATCTTCTCAAGGTCCGAGTCGCTGCCCATGACGACGGCAACGCGGACGGCCGGCGAATCGGATGGACCGGACATAGGCGAACCCTCCATTGGCAATGGGGGGGAGTATAGAGGGGCGAAGCGGGCAGGTCAAACGTTCCTGACCACGTCGGTCGAGGCAGTGGGGCTGGCACGCGAGGCAGGCGGCGCTTGCGTCTGGCCCAAATCGGGGCAGACGGCCATCTTCGGAGGTTTCCCTAGAGCATCGCAGGTTGAGCGGCGTCAACGTGCATAATCTATAAAAAGATACATGCTGAATGCCCTTTTTGGCCTTTTAGCGGCGTATAGTCCAAACCCGCGTTTGACTTCCGGCCAAAATGTTGTATTTTTACAACGCTAAGCACCCGGGGAATCACGTCTTACGAGGGTCGCGTGAAGGAATCACCTAAACCACCGTGCGGAGGGGCTGCCCCGGAAGGAGCCGTGGCAAGGGTTCGCCTGCTCGCGGACTTGGCCACACGGTTGGCCCGACTGGATAACCCCGAATCGCTCCAGCAGGTGGTCCTGGACCAGGCCCAGACCGTGTTTCGGTGCAGGAGTGCGGCCTTGTGTCACTGGGGTCCCGAAGCCGGTCGGCTGCGGCCGGGCAGGGCGGTGGGAACGCTGGCGACGGCGGACCTCAATACCCTGGTTGATGTGGCGGCCGTCCGGCAGACCGTGATTGATGGCCGGGAACCCCTCGTGGTAGGCCCGGGCGACACGCCCGTGCGGGCGGTCGGGGCCGATGTCGAGATTCAGGCGGTCGTGCCGATTGTCGGAGCGGACGACCTTCTGGGTATCCTCGTGCTGGGCGACGTGTTTGGCCGCGAGGTCTACGACGCGTGCGACCGGGCCGTGATGGTGGCGTTCGGAAGCCTCGTGGCGATGGCCACCGAGACGAGCCTGTTCCACGCCGAGTTCCGCCAGCAGATGGGCCGGCGGATAAACGAGGTAACGGCCGAACTGAAAGGGGCCTCGGCCGAACTTGCACGCCTTAAGACCTGCCGCTTTGAAGAACTTATTGCATCCGTGCCGGTTGGCATGGTGGTCTTTGACAAGCAGTTCCGCGTTACGTTCCGCAACACGGCCGCACAGCGCCTCTGGGCAGAGGACGCCGGCCTGCTCGACGCCACGCGCCAGACGAACGTGGCCCGGGTGGACCCGGACTGGGAGGTTGCCCTGCACGAGGTGCTCGATATGCGGCGTCCTTGGCGGGCCGAGGCCGTGACGCTCCAGGCGCCGGGCCACGAGGCTGTCCGCGTGAACCTGGCGTGTTCGCCGCTGATGAGCCAACGCGAAGGCGTACTGGGAGGCGTGCTCGTCATCGAAGACGTCACCCAGCGGCTGCGAATGCAGCAGCGGTTGGAGGTGTCGGAGCGGTTGGCCGGAGTGGGCCGGCTGGCGGCCATGGTGGCCCACGAGATCAACAATCCGCTCGACGGGATCCAGCGGCTGGTGAACCTGGCGATTCGCGTGGCCGGCGAGGGCCGGCCCGAACGCATGGCCTCGTACCTGGAGCAGGTGGGCACGGGGCTGGACCGAATTGCAACGATCGTGCGCGACCTGCTCGACTTTTCGCGGAGCGCGGCCGGGGCCATGGAGCCGATGCCCATCCGCAACATCCTGGGCGAGGCGGTCCGGACGATGCAGGCGGCCGCGGACGAGGCTGGGGTCGAGGTGACCATTACCTGCGATGCCGACCTGCCGCCACTGAAGAGCGGGCACCTGTACCACGCGGTCCTGAATCTCGTCAAGAACGCCGTTGAGGCGACCGGCAGCGGGGGCCAAGTCGCGGTCTCGGCACGGTGTGCCGACGACACGCTTATCATCAAGGTAACCGATACGGGCCCGGGCATTCCGGAAGACGTTTTGCCACGGCTCTTCGAGCCATTCTACAGCGGCAAGGCGATGGGCAAGGGCACCGGTTTGGGGTTGGTCATCTCGCGCGACCTCGTTCAGAAGCAGGGAGGAACGCTGTCGGCGGCTAACCGCGCGGAGGGGGGGGCGTTGTTTACCATCCGCGTGCCGTTAGCCCCGGGTGCGGGGGGATGAGGGGTAGGTACGGACAAGGAGCAGTCGAATGGCGGAAACGCGCATCCTCGTTGTCGATGACGACGAACTTATTCTCGCGAGCCTTTCGGAGTTTCTGCGCCTCGAGGGGTACGACGTACAGACGGCGGCCAGTTTCGAACAGGCCTCGGCCCATTTGGCTGCCGGCAGGTTCCCGGTCGTTATCGCGGACGTGTCGATGCCCGACGTGGACGGCTTTGAACTGCTGAAGATGGTGCGAAACCGGTACGCCGACACATCGGTCATCATGATTACCGGGTACGGCACCATCGCCAGCGCTGTCGAGGCGATGAAGCACGGGGCGTTCGATTACCTGACGAAGCCGGTCAACGACCCCGAACTGAAAGTGACCGTCGAGCGGGCCCTCCAACAGCAGCACCTGATGGCCGAGAACCGGGCCCTGAAAAGCCAACTCGGCGAGCGGTACAGCCTGGACAACATCATCGGCCACGACGCCAAGATGTTGCGCGTCTTCGACATCGTCGAGGCCGTCGCCGACACGCCGAGCACCGTCATGATTACCGGCGAAAGCGGAACCGGCAAGAGCATGGTGGCCCGAGCGATTCATCAGCGGTCGAATCGCAAGAGTGGCCCCTTCGTCGAAGTGGCGTGCGGCGCGTTGCCCGAGACGCTTCTGGAGAGCGAACTGTTCGGCCACGTACGCGGATCGTTTACCGGGGCGGTGGCCGATAAACCCGGCAAGTTCAAGCAGGCCGACGGCGGGACGATCTTCCTGGACGAGATTTCGACCGCCACGGCCGCACTCCAGGTGAAACTGCTTCGCGTGCTCCAGGAGTTCGAGTTCGAGCCGGTGGGCGGGGCCAAGACCGAACACGTGGATGTACGCCCCATCCTGGCCACCAACCAGGACCTGGAGGAAGAGGTTCGACGGGGTCGTTTCCGCGAGGATCTGTATTACCGCGTGAACGTGGTGACGATTCACCTGCCGCCGCTCCGCGATCGCATCGGCGACATCCCTCTGCTGGCCGAGCACTTCCTCGGCCGGCACTGCGAGCGCACCGGTCGCCGGGTCGTGGCGTTTCACGACGAGGCGATGCGACGCCTCCAGGGCTACGGCTGGCCGGGCAACGTGCGGCAACTGGAGAACGTGATCGAACGGGCGGTCATCCTGACGAAGCACCCCACGATTGCACCCAGTGACCTGCCCGACGACATGCGGGCCATCGCCAAGGGCGACAACGGCGACGGTCGCATCGTGCCGCTGAAGACGGCCCTCGAAGAGCCCGAGTGCGAGTTCATCAAGCGGGCCCTGATGGCGTTTCAGGGCAGTCGGCAAGCCACGGCCGAGGCCTTGGGCATCAACCGGACCACCCTGTACAAGAAGATGAAGCGGTACGGCATTGAGGTGTAAAGCGATGGCGGGCTTCGGGTGTCCGTTGAGTGCCCCGGCGGGCCATCTTCGACCAAACAAGCGCGGCGACCCGTAAAGGCCGCCGCGCGTTTGATGGTGGTCGTGTTGGTGCGGTTGGTGTTGGCGTTTCTTTCGGGTGGTGCCTGTTACCCTGGTTTCCTGGATGCCCGTTCGTTAATACATTCCCTCGTCGCCCATACCGCCGCCGGCGGGCTGGGGCTTCTTCTCGGGGATTTCCGAGACCAGGGCGTCGGTCGTCAGGAGAAGGCCGGCCACCGAGGCGGCATTCTGGAGGGCCGTCCGCTCAACCTTCATCGGGACGATGACACCGTCCTTGACGAGATTGCCGAACTTGTGGGTGAGGGCGTTGAAGCCGAAGGTTGGGTCGTCTTCGGTTTCAACGCGGTCGATGACGATGGACCCGTCGGTGCCGGCGTTCTGGGCGATCTGACGGATCGGTCCCTCGACGGCCCGGCGGATGATGTCGGCCCCAACCTTCACGTCGCCGGAGAGTTTGAGTTTGGCGATGGCCTTGCGGGCACGCAGGACCGCCACGCCACCGCCCGGCAAGACGCCTTCTTCCACAGCGGCCCGGCAGGCATGCAGGGCGTCCTCGACGCGAGCCTTCTTCTCCTTGACGGCGCTCTCGGTGGCGGCGCCGACGTTGATCTGGGCCACGCCGCCGGAGAGTTTCGCGAGCCGTTCTTCGAGTTTCTCGCGGTCGTAGTCGCTGGTGGTGGTTTCGATTTCCTTGCGGATGGCGTCGATGCGGCCCTTGATGCCCGTCTCGTCGCCCGCGCCCTCGATGATGGTGGTGTTATCCTTGTCGATGGTCACCTTCTTGGCCTGGCCAAGGTCGGCGATGTCGACGTTCTCGAGTTTGATGCCGAGGTCCTCGAAGATGGCCCGGCCGCCGGTCAGGGTGGCGATGTCCTCCATCATGGATTTGCGGCGGTCGCCGAAGCCGGGGGCCTTCACGGCGCAGCAATGGAACGTGCCGCGCAGTTTATTGACGACGAGCGTTGCGAGGGCCTCGCCCTCGATGTCCTCGGCCAGGACGAGCAACGGGCGGCCGGCCTGGGCCACCTTCTCGAGCAGAGGAAGCATGTCTTTGATGCTCGAGATCTTCTTCTCGTGGATCAGAACGTACGGCTTCTCCAGCACGCACTCCATCGACTCGAAGTCGGTGACGAAGTGCGGCGAGAGGTACCCCTTGTCGAACTGCATGCCCTCCACGAGATCGACGTTTGTGTCGAGGCTCTTGCCCTCCTCGACCGTGATGACGCCGTCCTTGCCAACCTTGTCCATGGCGTTGGCGATCATCTTGCCAATCTCGGCGTCCTGGTTCGCGGCACAGGTGCCGACTTGGGCGACCTCCTTGGACGACTTGATGGGCTTGGCCATGGTGTGGAGTTCGGCCACGATGGCCTCGACGGCAGCCTCGATGCCGCGTTTCAGGTCCATGGCGGTGGCGCCGGCGGTTACGTTCTTGAGGCCCTCGGTGAAGATGGTCTCGGCCAGGATCGTGGCGGTTGTGGTTCCGTCGCCGGCGACGTCGCTGGTTTTGGAGGCGACTTCCCGGACCATCTGGGCGCCCATATTCTCGAAGGCGTCGTCGAGGTCGATTTCCTTGGCCACGGTCACACCGTCTTTGGTGACGGTGGGGCCGCCGAAACTCCTCTCCAGGATGACGTTACGTCCGCTGGGCCCGAGGGTCACGCGGACGGCGCGGGCGAGTTTTTCGACGCCGCGCCGAATGGCGTCGCGGGCCTCCTGGTTAAAAGCGATCTTCTTGGCTGCCACGGTACAATCTCCTTTGTGTGGGTGCGGTAGGTTTGGCGCCGGCGGTTTGCCGTTGGCATGGCGGGGCCGGCCGAGTTCCTACTTCAAGACGGCCAGAATGTCGTCGGTGCTCATGATGAGCATTTCCTTGCCGTCGACGGTGATTTCGGTGCCGGCGAAGCTCGAGAAGATGATCTCGTCGCCCTTCTTAACGGTGGGCTTGGCCACCTCGCCGGAATCGAGTGTCTGGCCGGGGCCAATGGCGAGAATCTTGCCGCGCTTCGGCTTTTCCTTGGCGCTATCGGGCAGGACGATGCCTCCCCGGGTGACGTCCTCGGCTTCGAGGCGTTTGACGACGACCTTGTCGCCCAGCGGTTTCAGCTTCACAAGTGGCTCCTTTCGCGTCCTGTCGGCTCCGCGTGGCCCGTCGGGGTCACGCCGGTGGTTGCCCACGTCGAACGGCACGGGCCTGTGCCGTGCCGGGGTGGCATACGGTTAGGCGTTATCCTCGCCGAGCATCACGCGCGTCACCGTGGTCACGATGAGGCGGCGGTCGGCGGGTTTCGTCAGGACCGACCCGATCCTGAGGGCCCGGACCTCTTCGGTCGGCACGGCCGTGGGATGGGCGGTCATCAGGACGCTCGGCAGGTGCTCCTGCTCGCGCCGGATGATGCGGATGACCTGTAGACCATCCAGGCGCGGCATGTGGAAGTCGATCAGCACCACGTCCAGCCGGACGCAACGCACGACTTCGATGGCCTCCGCCCCGTCGGCTGCCTCGAGGGTCCGGAACCCTGCCCGGGCCAGGACGTCGCCCACGGCGTTACGCCACGCGTCGCTGTCATCGGCAATCAGCACAGACGGCGCGTTTGCCAAGGGGCCGTTGGGCCAAGCAACCATAGTGCGTTCTCTTTCACGATACAGCCTACCCACGCCAATTGGAGCAACCCCTATGCCAAAGGGGCAGGGCACGCTCCAGGTTAGTGGCTTGCCCGGCTAAGTCTTTATAATGGGATGGCTTACAAATGACGAGGTTGGCCGAAAAGGGTGGGGAAATCCGAAGCGCCGGCATCGGGGGTGCCAAAATGGACGGTCCGGCCTGGCCGCACCTGCCATCCTGGCAGGCGCGATTACGGACTCCAGTACAGGAACTCGTTCGTCGGCGAGGCCGGGTCGATCTCCATGGGGTGGACCGTACGAACCGATCCATCCGTGAAGAGGACGTTGACGTGATGCTCGTGGCGGGCGAAGATCGGCACACCGTCGCGGTTGGGGTCCACGGCGGCGGCGCCCCAGTGGTCGCTCGCCCGGGCCAGAAACTTGGAGTAGTCGAGCAGGGCAATGCGGCCGGGTGTGGTCGTCAGGTGTATCCGCTCGGCGTTCATGCCGTAACTGGTTACGAACACCCCGGGATCGTCATCGTTGGGGTCGGTCGGCAGATAAGGATTGTAGCCGCTCTCGTAACCACCCAGGGTATTCTCGTCGTCGATGACCTCCTTGATCTCGCCGAGCGTGACGCTGACGCCCGTGCACGGGCCTTGAACCAGGAGTTCGTGCTCGGCCTTGGTCACGAGGGAGTTTGTGTGGCCCACCGCCGGCATGTGCATCTGGAGCTCGTACGTGCCGTCGTCGTTTTCCCTGACGCGGATGCGAATGTCCTTGAAGTCATAGTCGCTGCCGTAGTCCTCCATGCACAGCCAGTACGTGTTGCTGCCGTCGCTGCGATAATTGGAGTCGAACTTGCCGCGGATGTGGTCGCCGTACCGGCTTCGTCCGCTACTCGATCCCCAGGCGTCCTGGTACTGGGAGGCGGACAGTTTGAGGCACATCGGCCCTCCCTGCAGAGGGATGTAGTAGTCCGTGCTGCTGGTGGCGACTCGGACCGCGGCCAGTTCGGCGAGGTCCTTGCTGTCGTGGGGTTCGTCTTCAACAACCGTGTCGGGGTCGGTGCCCCAATCGTCCAGGCCGCCGATGTCCCAGTCGGGCGGGATGTCGCCGCCCTCCTGGTCGAGGATGCGCTCGGTCGATCCGGAGGCGGGGCAGATGAGAACCTCCTTCCTGAAATCCACGTACGGGAGAAGTTGGATCGGCCAGTGGGCCACCTTCATCTCCGGGCGCGTGCTTTCCAGGCTGTCGCTTCGTCGAACGGACAAGGCCTGCGACAGGTGATGCAGATTGGCGGCGCAGCGGGTCAACTCGCCTGCCTTGAACGCGTTGGTGACCGACAGGCCGATCATGGCCGCCAGGACCGCGATGATAGCGATCACGATCAGCAGTTCCGCCAAGGTGAACGCCGAACGGCCTCGAGCACGCATGGCCCGCCTCCGTTACAGAATATGGCAGAAACGGATGTGAACCGTCTTCCCAAATATTCTACGGCATCCCAGGTGTCCGGGCGAGGCAAATCTGGTCCGTGGGGCGAGAGTTCGAGCCTCTCCGGACAGGGCCTCAAGCCAGCACGAGCCGGACACTCGCGGCCGCCGCCAGGGCCAGAACGAGCCACTCGAACAGACGCTGAGGAATGCGCGGCAGGAGCCAGATACCTGCCACCGCGCCCAGGCCGATGGCCGGAATCAGGCACGCGTCAAAGACGAGCGATTCCCGCGAAATCAGACCAAGGTGGGCGTATGGGACCACCTTCAGAAGGTTCACGGTACCGAAGAAGACCGCCACGGTGCCCATGAACTCGTGCTTCTTCAGGTCCTGAACCCACATGTAGACGGTCGTGATGGGCCCGGCGGCATTGGCCGCCGTCGTGGCGAAGCCTGCCAAGGCCCCCATGGGTGCGGCAAACCACCACGCGTGCGGCAGTTTCGCTTCCAGCCACTGGCCCCATCGTTTCTGAAGCACGGCCAGCACGATCAGAACGAGCAGCAGGCCCCCCAGGCCCACCTTCATCTGCTCGTTGTCCGCAAACCGGAGGGCCAGGTACCCGACCGGCATGCCCGCCAGGACCCACGGCAGCAAGCGCAGAAGGTGCCGCCACTGCGTGTGCTTGCGGTAATAGGTGACGGCGATAACATCGCCCACGAGAAGCATCGGCAAGAGGATGCCAACGGATATCTTGACCGGAAAGAGGCCGGCCATAATCGGCACCACGAGAATACCCATGCCGGCGACGCCGGTTTTCGTGAAGCCGAGCATGAGTCCGGCCGCAACGGCGACCGCCCAGGTCGTGGCATCGAGTTGCAACAAGGGATGCTCCTTCCAAGCGAGGGGCGGCACATCATAGGGGCACGTGCCTGCAAAGGCAAGCGCCGGAGGCAAACCGCTTGGGCCTTGCCACACCTACCTCCTCGGTTAGAATACGGGTGTTCGTCCGGCCCCCGGGAATGGACTGGGGCGCTGGGGACGAGTGTGGTTGGAACCCGCGAACGCAAGGAGCTCTTGGCATGGCGGCATCGCACGGCACGAATCGACGTGGCTTTCTCAGGGAATCGCTGGCGGCGGCCGGCGCCTTTGGCCTGGCGACCGGGGCGGACGGCGGTCGTGCGGTTCGAGCGGCAGAGACGACCCCTGCAAACGCCGACGCCTCGTCGGGCACGGCGTCGAGCGAGCGCGCCGCGATGCCGACGGCCAAGATCGGCAACGCCACCATCAGCCGTCTCATGGTCGGCGGGAACCTCATCGGCGGCTTCATGCACAGCCGCGACCTGAAGTACGTCCATCAACTCTTCGACGCCTACGTGGACGAGGACAAGATTCTCGAAACCCTCAAACTCGCCGAGGCCCAGGGTGTCAACACCGTCTTCGAGACGGGCGCCCAGTACGTCCGTAAGTACAACAAGGCGTTCGGCGGGCACATGCAGTTCATCCCGCACATCAAGGTCGAGGTCGAGCAGAAGGAGGGCGACCTGGAACGCCACATCCAGGAGCAGGTGGATTCCGGGGCCTGCGCCTTGTACGTGTGGGGCGTGGCGGGCGACGCCCTGACGATGGCCGGGCGCGTCGACGTCATCCACCGGGCCGTGGACCTTGCCAAGGCCCACGAACTGCCGGTCGGCGTGGGCGGGCATTCGCTCAAGATGGTCGTGGACTGCGAGAAACAGAAGGTGCCTTGCGACTTCTACGTCAAGACCCTGCACAAAGACAACTATCCCTCCGCTACGCCAAAGGATCAGCGTAAGGATTTCGCGTGGCTAACCAAGGGTCCGGGCTGGTACGACAACATGTGGTGCATTGACCCGAAGGAGACGATCAAGGTCATGCAGAAAGTCGAGAAGCCGTGGATAGCCTTCAAGGTGCTCGCCGCCGGAGCGATTCATCCGAAGGAAGCGCTGCCGTGGGCCTACCGCAGCGGGGCGGACGCCATCGCCCTGGGTATGTTCGACTTCCAGATCGAAGAAGACTGCGCCATCGCTCGGAAGGCGATTCGCTCGGCCGAGAAGCGCACGCGCCCGTGGCGGGCGTAGCCGTATCGGCGATTTGCGATTTTAGAGTTTCGATTGGCCCCAGGGGCGCAGGTTCGGATTGGCGGCTTCGCTTCTACCCAATCGGTTTGGTTGCCACGTCCTGCCGCCACGCCTCGCCCCGAGCGGCGAAGTGATCGTTCTTCTCGGCCACCGTCTGGAAGCGTTCGCTGGCCCAGTCGCTGGCGTACCCGGGCTGGCCGGCCAGGACGGCAACGGAATGGCCGACGAGGACGTCCGACCCGTATAACATGGGGTCGCGCACGAGGGCGAGCTCCGCCGTGTCAAAGTCGTCCACAAACTTCTGGCCGGGGGCATTCATCTCGGTGCCCACCACAAGCGGCAGGTGCCGGTCGCCGGCGCGCTTGACGATGTCGTAGAGGTTGCGGACCTTCACCTTCTTGGTTTCCGGGTTGCCGATATTCCAGTTGCGGTCCGGGATGATGTTGAGGGCGGCGGTGCCGGCGGCGGCGTGCAGGTCGAGCAATTCCTCGATGTCCTTCTCGCCCTGATGCGTGCCGTCGAGCCAGGTGGCCGTTGGAATAGCGCCCAGGGCCCGGGCGAAACGGTTGACGTCGGCCATCAGCGGAAACGTGTCCGGCCCTGGTTCCTGGTACCCCGCGCCTCCGCGCTTCATGGTCTTCTTGCGGATCAGGGCCTGGAGGCTGCGGCTGTCGTCGAGGATCGCATCGACTTCGGCCGCCGGGGTGGCCAGCCGGTCGGCCCAGAAGGCGACGCGGGCGGGGCGCTGCGCATACACGGCCTCGGCCTTTGCCTCGTACGCCGCGCACAGATGCCGCTCCGTGGGCGTGCCGGACGGCGACAGCGGCAACACGTCCGCATCGTAATCCAGCACCACCGGGGCGAGGTGCGCGTTGACCTGCTGCACGACGGACTGGTTGCGGCGGCGGGCGCTGGCGCGGAGCATCTCGGCGAAGCCTCTGGCCCATTCGTCGTCGACCGCCGACGCGGCCACGCCCATCACCATGTGGTATACGATACCCGGTTCGCCGGGCGAGTTGATTTCGCGCGTTGCGAACTCGGGAATGTACGCGCGCGTTTCCATGCCCGCCACCGTCGGGATGCCGAGCAGTCGGCCGGCCCGATGAAACTCATCTGCTCCATCGAACACGTCGAAATCCACGAGGCCAACGGCGCGGAGCCCCTCGCGCCGGGCCCGCCACACGATGTGCGTGGGCGAATACCCCAGCGCGTTGTACGAGTAGAACGAGTGGGCGTGCAGGTTGACCTTGGCCTCGGGCTGGGGAAGGGCGACGGCCCCGTCGCGGACGGCGGCGAGGAGGTCGGCCAGCGCCTGCTCGCGCACGGCGGGGTCGAAGTCATCGAGGCGGGCTTCCAGTGCGGCAACGCTGTCGTCCATCGGCGGATATCCTTTGGCATACGGGGTTTGCGACGCCCGGCGTCTATACCACGTGGCGGGGGAAGATGCAACCGTCGCGGCGCCCAGGCGCACTGGCGGGCAAGCCGCCAGTGGCGCCCGCCAAGTGAAGTCTGACGGAACGCTATGAGCCCTCGGCGTCGGCGGACGGCGCAATCGTGATCGCGCCAAGCCGGTACCGGCGGTGCCCGTCACCGTCCTTCAGGGGCAGGGCGATGACCGGCGCACCATCGCGCCGACCGACGGACACCCACAGCGTGTACGTGCCCGGATTCAGGGGCATGGCGAACTTGCGCGGCCCGTCTCGGTGCGTCCGCGGGACCGTCAGGCGCGACGTCAGCGTTCGTGTGGGCGCCTGGCCCGGCGGAGCGACCTCGAGCGTCCGCAGGTCCGTGCCGGCCTCGGCGTGGACGAAGGCGATGCCGCCGTCGGCGTCTTTCAGGGTGAACGCCACGAACCCGCCGGGATAGCACGGCGCAACGCCGGCGTTCGCCCACGTGTGCTTCACCTCAACCGGTTCGCGCAGGCGGGTTTGCTTCGGCCAGGTAGCCTCGCGCAGTTGCAGGCGGTACCCCATGCGTTGGTTGATGCGGCGGACGGCCTCGCGGTTTTCGGCGAGCATCTCGCGGGGCCACCAGTGGATCGACATGTAACTCGCGTGGTACTCCTCGACGGACTTGACGAGCAGGTCGGGGTTCCACGCCTTCTTGTGCTTGGAGGAGCCGAAGTGCTCGTGTTCCAGGATGACGGGCAGCCGCGGCCAGAACGGTTGGGCAAGGTCCGCGTGGTACCACGACCGCGGCGGGGGCTGGACCATGATGCTGTCGTCGCGGAGCGTCACGCCGCGCTCCAGGGCGTAGTCGGTAATGGGGGCTCGCCCTTTGCGTGCGTCGTGGCCGGCGTAGTCGTCGTTGATGGCGAGCAGGGTCCGCCTGAAGTGCTTGACGTGGAGGTCCACGTGCCGCTTCTTTACGTCCAGGGGCACCTGGAGCCGGGTGCTGGCGCCGGTGTGCCCCTCGCCCCAGACGCCGTAGGAGCCGATGTCGATGAACGCCACATGCGGGTTGCCGTCGTATCGGCGGGCGAAGGCGACGAGGAAGTTCTCCAGTTTCGCCAGGAAGACCGGGTCGCCGTAGTCAGGTTCCCAGAAGGGGCCGCCCTCGTGGGCGCCCTTGCCGGGCGTGAAGTCGTGTCCCTTGGCCCCCGCGTCCTGGACCCATTCGGGGGTGGCGTAGCGCATCCAACTTTCGGAGCACGTGATCCGCAGGGCGATCTGCACCCCCGCATCGCCGAACCGCCGAGCCGGGGTGTCGAGCCACGACCAGTCAAAGCAGCCTTCCTCCGGTTCCAGCAGGGCCCACGGCAGCCGCAGGTAGGTGACCGAGAGGCCCGGCCAGTCGCGGAGCGTGTCGGACGGGGCCAGCCGCGACCCGTAGTTCGTCGGCACGTTGGAGTAGTAGTGAAACGTCCAGCCCATCATCGGATTGACGAGGGCTTCGGCGGTGTCCTGCGGACGGACCGTAACCGTGTCGATTTTGGCGGCGCCGAGAGCCGTGGTGCCGGCGATGAGAACGACATAACAAAGAGCGCGGAGACGCACAAAGAACCTCCCAAGGTTCGGTTTTGTGGGCGACTGGGAGTACGCCCGCATCAGCCGCGATCGCGGCCGGCGGCCACGCGGGCCGCGAACTGCTCGGTGTCCCCGCGCGTCTGCTCAACGAAACTGTTGTCCTCGATCGTGCCGAGGACGGCCGCCATTTCGGCCTCGTCCTCATAAACCATTTGCCGAAACGGGCTGTCGAAGTCTTTCTTGCGGCTGGCGTACACCTGGTCGGCGATTTCGTGTTGAATGGCGACGGCATCGTCCAGAGCCTGTTGCCAGGCGTCGGGCGAGAGGTCCTCCATGGCCAGAAGGTCGCGCAGGGCGGCGAAGGCGTGGCGCTGTTTCTGCTCAGGATAGGTTGCCCAGAGCACGTCATAGGCGTCGTGGATGGCGTCCCAGGAATCAAGTTCGCCGGCACGGATGCGTTCGCGCAGGGCGTCGGCCTGGGCGCGCGCCATGAGTTGGCCGCCCAGATTCACCCAGTGCGTCTCGCGCGGCCCGGCGAGGGCGTCGGCCATCTGCTGGAAACTCGCGTCCGGGTTGGCCTCGAGCCAGTCCAGGAGGTTCTTGACGGCGTAGTAAACGAGCATCCGGCCGTAGGCATCGTACCCTTCGCGGGGCTTGAGGATGACCGTGGGGCGGCGGCTGTTCTCGACGCCGTCGGCGCGGACCTCCAACTTGGCTAGGGCGTCGGCAGGACCCGTAAGCAGCTCGCGTCCGCGGGCGGTGAGGTCGTCCTCGGCAACGCTGCCAGGCGCTTGGCCCTCCGCCTCAAGAGCGGCCGTGCCGGTCCACAGTTCGAGCAGGCGGCGACCGGCGAGCATCTCCTCGGCCGTATCGGGTGCCAGGGAATCGAACTCGATGTTCTGGACCTTGAGTTTGCGCGTGTCGCGTGCGGCAAACTTCCAGGTGTTTCGGGCCAGGGCGTACATGTTGTACAGCCACCAGTAGGCGGGCATGAGTTGAAGCCGACCGGCAACCGCGTCCTGCGATACCAGGCAGAACGGTAAGGGGACGTTCAGTTCCGACGCATAGTCCCCTTTGGCAATGAGGGCGAACGAGGCGAACCGCGAGTTGTGCTTCAGGCTGACGCACAGGCCCGGCCAGAATCCGCGGCCGGCATGGATTTCGCCGTCGGGTGCCCGGCTGTTGTGGTTCGACCCGATCGTGGCGCAGGCGGCCATATTCGATTGGCCCATGACCATCGACGCGATGAGGAACGAGTTGTTGTGGTGCTGCTCGTGGGCCGGAAAGATGAGGTTGTTCAGGATCTCGCAGCACGAGACCGTGGAATTGGCCCCGAGGTACGAGTGGACAAGCCGCGCGCCGTACTTGAGGGTGGAGTTCTCGCCCAGGACGAAGCGGACGGCCTTACAGCCGTAGAAGATGTGGCACCCGAGGCCGATGATGCCGTTCACGAGTTCCACGCCCTCGCCAATCTGGCTGGGGGCGTCTGCCCGGGAGTTGATCGTCAGGTTTTTGAGTTTATTGGCGCCCTTGATGTAGCAGCACGGGCCGATCTTAACGTCCTTGATGATGCGCGAGTTCTTGACGACGCACGCATCGCCCACGGTGCCGTAGAATCCGCGGCGCGGGTCGAACGCACGCTGCGTAACCTGGCCGAGGCGGTCCATGAGGGCACGGTCGTGGCGGTAGCGTGCCCAAAGGGTGGCGTCGGCGGCGATCATGCCGTCGAACGGCATGACGGCCCGGCCCCCCGCCTCGTTGACGATTTGCATCCAGATCCGGATGGCCTCGTCCTCGCCCTCCTTGACGATGCCGTTGCCGAACTTGGCGTGGTTCGTGCAGCACATCTCGTCGATGTTGGCCAGGATCGCGTGGTTGCCGATGATGTAATACGCCAGGTAGTCCACGTTGTGGATGGCAACGTTGTCGCCGAGGTCGCAGGAGATGATGCGGCTGTCCGTGACGCCGACGGGCACCGCCAGGTCGTGGTGCCGCAGGTACACGGGTTCGAGGCGGCCGAACCGGACCAGGCCGTGGAACTCGGAGTTCCGGACGTGGGCCGGATCGAACTGGTCGGTTACGAGGATGTCGTCCCAACTGTCGCAGACGTTGCCGTTCTTGACGAGCGTCTCGATTTCATCGGCGCGCAGCGACCGCCACTCCGTGGGGTCGCGGGGGGTCTGCTCGTTGCGCAGGTAGTAGGCATCGGCGCCGTCGGGGACGTGCGGCCCCGTAATGAAGTCGCGGCCAAGCGAGCCGAGTGGCTCGACCTGGGTATCGTCCATCGGCTCATCTCCCAAAGGGCGCGTCCTGCCCTATTGGGCATCGGCTTGCATCTGCCCTGCAATCCAGTTGTAGTAGTCGCGCATCGTAAGTTTGGCGGCGGCCGGCTCGTCGCAGAAGGCCCACGTGTCGGGGTGATACTGAAGGGCGCTGGCCGTAATCATGCTCGTGACGGGGCCCTCGACGGCGGCCGCGAACGCCTCGGCCTTGTTCGCGCCATTGACCACCATGACGCACCGCCGGGCCTCGAGAATCGTGCCGACGCCCATCGAGATGGCCGACGTCGGTACGTCTGCCGCCTTCTCGAAGAACCGGCTGTTATCGTCGAGAGTCTGCTTGGTCAGGTAAACGCGCCGCGTGCGCGAGCCGAGGCTGCTGCCCGGTTCATTGAAAGCCACGTGGCCGTCGCTGCCGATGCCGAGCACCTGGAGGTCGATACCGCCCGCGTCGCGGATGCGCTGCTCGTACGCGGCGCACGAGGCCTCGGCGTCGGCAGCCGTCCCGCAGGGCACATGCGTGTTGTCCTTCGCCACGTTGATGTGGTCGAAGAGGTTCTCATTCATGAAAGCCCGGTACGACTGGGGGTGGTCGCCGTCCAAGCCGCAGTACTCGTCCAGGTTAAACGTGGTAACGCCGGAAAAGTCGAGCCCCTCCTCCTGGTGCAAGCGGATGAGTTCCTGGTACAGGCCGACGGGGCTGGACCCGGTGGCGAAGCCGAGGACCGCACCAGGCTTGGTGCGAACGAGGTCGGCAACAATCGCGGCCGCTTTGCGGCTGAGGTCGGCGTAGTCCGGGCAAATGAACACGTGCATCGGTCTCTCCTTGGGCGGGTCAGGGTCGCTGTTACGTGGTGTGACATGGCCGGCCCGCGGACCCCGCCTTCATCCGCACCAGCACAGGCAACGCTCTAATCCGAAAGATGGCCGGTCGCGCCGCCAGACGACCTACGCCTCGGCGGGCCGGTAGCGAGCCCAGAAGTCGGGCATGAGTTCCTGGGTCTTGGCCTCGAGTTCCTGGTCGCTGATGGCCGTCAGGCGGCCTTCCACCTCGTACTGGTCGAGGACCCAGCGGGCCAGCTTGGCGCACTTGATCTTCGATATTCGGGCCTCGCCCTTGAGGCCGAAGAACTCGTTCACCCAGTGGGCCACGCCGTCGGCGCCGCTCTTGTCGGTGATGGCCACACGGGGGGGCCGGTCGAGGAGGGCGGTCGTGTCGAAGATGTTGTAGATTTGCTCGTTCTGCCTCAGGCCGCCGGCGTGGATGCCCGCGCGGGTCGTGTTGAAGTTGCGGCCGGCGAACGGGTAGTTGTCGGGAATCGGAAACCCGATCGAGCGCATGTAGTCGGCCAGTTCGGTGATGGCGCGCGTGTCGATGCCCGACAGGCCGTGCTTCAGGGCGATGTATTCGAAAACGGACCCCTCCAGCGGGGGGTTGCCCGTGCGTTCGCCGAAGCCGAAGGCTGTCGTGTTCACGAAGTCGCAGCCGTACAGCCACGCCGTGGCCGCATTCGTGTGAACCTTGTGGAAATCGTTGTGGCCGTGCCATTCCAACCGATGGCTCGGCACGCCGCACTCGCGGGTGAGTTTGTAAATGAGTTTTGGAATGCTCCGAGGCAGGGCCGCCCCGGGGTACGACAGCCCGAAGCCCATGGTGTCGCAGAGTCGGATCTTGACGGATTGCTCCTCGGGCACGCCCTCGCTCATTTCCATGAGGCGGTCAACGAAGGGCAGGACGAAGCCATCGATATCAGCCCGGGTAACGTCTTCGAGGTGGCACCGCGGGCGGACGCCGGCTTCCAGGGCCGCATCGACCACCTCGCAGTAACTGTCCATGCAGGCCTGGCGGCTCTTGAACTTCAGTTTGTGGAAGATGTGGTAGTCGCTCGAGGAGGTAAGCATACCGGTCTCGGTGAGGCCGGCCTCCTTGACGAGCCGGAAGTCGCCCTTGACGGCCCGTATCCAGCCGGTGCATTCCGGGTAAGCGTGGCCGAGTTCGCGGCACTTGTCGAGCGCCTCGCGGTCGTTCTTGGTGTACAGGAAGAACTCCGTCTGGCGGACCACGCCGTTCGGGCCGGCGATGCGCGCGAGCAGGTCGTAGATGCGGACCATCTGCTCGGTTGTGTATGGGGGGCGGGCCTGCTGCCCGTCGCGAAACGTCGTGTCGGTAATGGCGATGTCGCGGTCCGCGACGGACCGGAAATCAAACGTGACCGGCTCGCCATCGATGACCTCGGTGATCGGGCCCTCGAAGTGGATGAGCGGCGGCAGATCGTACGGAAACGTTCCCTTCACAAGGTTCGGCTCGGTCGTGTCCTGAAGGGGGTGAGGTTTCAGCGGCTTGGGCATGGCGGTTCCTTGTGTGTCGGATGCGCTGATGAAGCAGGCATGATCGCGCGTCAGCGCCCGGGTGTTCCTGGCGGGCACGCGTGCCGCCAAGGGGGTTGCACAGCGCAACGCACGCCGGCTGGTTTGGGCCGGCGCATGCCTGGGTCACTCGTCGACGTCGATACCCTGCTGCTTGCAGCACTGGGTGATGAAGGTCACGGCGCCGCCGACGGTTTCGACCGAGAGGGCGGCCTCTTCCTCCATGTCGATGGTAAACTCCTCCTCAAAGGCCGCGACCAGTTCAATGGACTGCACGCTCTCGGCGCCAAGGTCAACGCTGAAATAGTGCTCGGGCCTGACCTCGTCGGGGTTCAGGTGCAACACGCGGGCGGTCACGGCCTTGACGCGCTCTTCGACAGTTGCCATTCGCTCTTCTCCAAGATAGACGGTCACGTGGGCGGCAACGGCGTTACATAGGGCAGCCGCGCCTTCGCCGCGAGCAAAACGTCGGGTGCGTGGCTTGCACACACGCCACGTTGTCGCAGCACAAAACCACTCGATGTTACCAAATCGCGCTCGAACGGACGTGCGCGGTGGATGTTGACAACGTACCCTAGACGCCCTGTTCCCGGCAGGCCTTCTCGATGAACTCGGTTGCGGCGCCAACGGTATCGACGGCCAGCGCAGCCTCCTGTTCCATTTCGATGCCGAATTCCTGCTCGAAGGCGGCCACCAGGGCCACCGACTGGGTGCTTTCGGCGCCCAGGTCGAAGACGAAATTGCTCTCGGGCTCGACCAAATCCGGGTCCACGTTCAGGACGTAGCAGACGACCTTAACGACGCGTTGTTCAATCTGCTGCCTATCCATGTTCTTCTGACCTTTCTAAGGACCAGGTTTCGCGATCACTCGAGTCGGATCCGGACATCGGCCACGGCGCAGCCACGCTCGGGAGGGCCGGCGATGAGCGGGTTCACGTCCAACTCCGCAATCCGCTCAATGTCGGCGACGAGTTGACCCACCCGTCGCAGGCACAACTCGATGCCCGCCAGGTCTGCTGCCTCCATACCGCGAGCCCCGCGCAAGAGGTCGATCGACCGGATCCCACACACCATACGCGAGGCGGTGCCGGCGTCGATGGGCGCCAGGGCGAACGTCACGTCGCGGAACACCTCGACGAAGACGCCGCCGATGCCAAACATGAGCGTCGGCCCGAACGCGGGGTTCCGTTTCGCGCCGAGGATCACTTCGTGGCCGGCGGGGATCATCGGCCGCACCAGCACGCCGCAGATTTCGGCCCCCGGCATGACCTTGCCGATGTTGGCCATCATCGCCTCGTAGGCCGCTGCCACCGCGTCCGCGTCGGGCAGGTCCAGCGCCACGCCTTTTAACTCGGACTTGTGACCGATCTGTCGACTGACCAGGCGCAGCACCACCGGGTAACCCAGTTCGTCGGCAAACGCGACGGCTTCCGGCGCGTCGTGGCACAGCCGATGCGGCAGCGTCGGCAGGCCATAGGCCGCGAGCACGGCCAGGGCCTGATCTTCACGCAGGTAGCCCGACGGTTCGGCGTCGATGACGGTACGAGCGGCCGACTCGTCAACCGGCAGTGGCTGAAACGGCACGAGCGGCGTCTCGCGCCAGCGGCAGGTTCGCTGGACGCCCGCCATCGCCGCACACGCCCACTCCGGCAGGATGTAGTGGGGAATGTGCGCTGCCTGAAGAATGTCGATGCCGGACTGCACATCGGAGGCCCCCATGAATGAACACGCCAGCGGTTTATCGCTGCCCGCGTGGACGCGGACGATGCCTCGCGCAATCGCATCGATGTCGGTCATGGACTGAGGCGTGAGGATCACGATCGCCTGGTGAACGTCCGGGTCGGCAAGCACCGTTTCCAGGGCCGCCTCGTACCGGTCAGTGCGCGCGTCTCCGATGACATCCACGGGGTTGTTGACATTCGCGGCCGCCGGCAGCGCCGCTCGGAGCCGCTCGGTGGTTGCCGGCGCGAAGCGGGCCATCTCGAGACCGATACTAACCGCCGCGTCGGTAGCCATGACGCCGGGGCCGCCGGCGTTCGTGATGATCGCCACGTGGTCGCCGCCTGGCATCGGCTGATTCGCCAGCAGCAACGCCGTGTTGAAGAGTTCCTCGATACTGCCGACGCGCACGATGCCGGCCTCGCGGAAGACGGCCTCGCAGATGGCGTCCTCGCCGGCAAGCGATCCGGTGTGGCTGCTGGCGGCGTCGGCCCCCTGGGGTGTCCGCCCGGACTTGATCGCGAGGATCGGCTTGGCGTTCGGCCCGCGGGTAATCTTCTTTGCCTCCTCGATCAATCCCCGACCGTCGCGCAGTTCCTCCAGATACAGCAGAATCACGTCGGTCTTGTCGTCCTTGTGGAGGTAATCGAGCAGGCCGATCTCCGTGACGCCGGCCTTGTTGCCGAAACTGACGAACTTGCTGAACCCGATGTTCTTGGCGCGGGCGTAATCGAGCACCGCCGTGCACAGTGCGCCGGATTGGCTGAGGAACGCGATGCGCCCTTCGGCCGGCATCTTGCGGGCAAACGACGCGTTCAGCCGGATCTCGGGGTCCGTATTGATCACGCCCAGGCAGTTCGGACCGACGAGCGAGATATCGTAGTCCTTGCAGATGTCGCGGATACGCTGTTCGCGCTTGGCTCCCTCGGGACCCACCTCGCGGAAGCCTGCCGAGATCATGATGACCCCCTTCACGCCCTTTTCACCGCACATCCGAAGGGCGCGCTCGCACACCGCGGCAGGGAACACGATCACGGCCAAGTCCAGGTCGTCTTCGATGTCGGTCAGATACCGATAGGCCCGCACCGTACTGATGCTCTGCTTGCCCGGGGCCACCGGGTATAGAACGCCCGTGTACCCGCTGGAGAGGATGTTGTGGAAGATGTCATGCGGCACCGTGCCCGGCGTCGGGGTAACGCCCATGACGGCGATGCTCTTGGGCCGGAAGATGCGGTCGCGCGGATACTCGCCCGGTCCTTCATCGGTCGAATACTTCGTCAGCCTTGGCATAGGTAAAACGTGCTCCGTTGGGTTCTGCGGTGTTAGGTCCTGAGCATGGCCCGGCGTCCCTTCTTGATGAGTTCGTTGCGCCCCGCGCGGGTCATCTCGAAAACGCAGTCCCACAGGGCCGCGTCGGCGTCCGTCCAGGCGCAGCCTCGCCGCAGCATGACGTGGGCGGCTGTCTCGTAGAGCGCCCGCCTGCCGAACCCCTTGGTTACCGCACCCTCGAGCAGCCATGCGAAAGAGGGGATGAACTTCTGGAGCGGCTTACCGGTGGCCATAATGACGCACATCGCACCCACGTACGCCCCGGTGTTCAGGAACGTGCCGATCGAGGTTTTCGTGTGGTCGCCGATGAAGCTGCCCACCTTATTCGAACCGGTGTTCGTCGGGCGCCGGTCGTACATGATGACCGAGACGTCGGAGTAGTCGTTCTTCAGGTCGGAGTTGGTCGTCAGGGCGCCCAGGTTTACCCACTCGCCCACGTACGCGTGGCCGAGGAACCCGTCGTGGTACTTGTTGGTGTAGCCCTGAATGATGGAACACTCGACTTCGCCTCCGATGCGGCAGGAGGGGCCGATCGAGTTGCCCTCGTGGCACTTGGCGCCCAGCAGGATGGTACCTCGACCAATGTAGCAGGGGCCCACGATCCGGGTGAACGGGTGAATCTCGGCGTCCGCGTCAATCGTAACCGGGCCCTGTTCAGCGTCGATGACCACCATCGGATGCACCTGGGCGCCTGGGGCCACGTACACGTCGCGCAGACTGCCGCGAATGGCGGACGGGTCCTCGACGGTGCCGTGGATGCCGTTGCGGCCCGCGGTCGTGAAGTCCGCCGTCAGCTGATCCGGGTTCGCGAGCATGAGATCCCAGATATAGTCCCACCGGGCCAGCGTGGGCCGGACGGTTGGCAGAGCGGCCTGAACGCTCGAAATGAACCCCTCAACATCCGTGGCCGGGGCCGTCGGCACATCGCTGGCCGCGACGCGAGCGTACAGGACGTAGCCGTCCTCGTCCAGAGCCACCTCGCTGGGGCCAGAGGGTGGCACGGCCTCCGCCTTTACCCGCGGATTCAAGAGCAGCAGGTCATCGCCGGCGAGTGTGGCGGGGTCGTTAACGGGCCAATCTACCCGTTGGCGGTACGCCTCGGCCATGTAATCCGGGACGAAGCAGGCCACGGTGTCGGGACGAAGCCGGGCGATGAGTTTCTCGGCCAGCGACGTGATCCCGGTCCGAAGATCCCAGATGGGGCGGCCGAGCGTCAGCGGATGAAAATGGCTTCGGGCCTCGTTGTTACGGTCAAGAAGAATCAGGCGCATATGTAGGGCTCCCGGAAAGGCCTTGGGGAAGAAACAGCCTAAATGGTGTCGGCACCGTTGTCAACGGAAAACAGCCGGCCACGACGGCGGCACGACGTCTTTGCTACGTGCCAAGGCGGCCTGCGAGGCCGGCAACGCCGGCGCCAAGCGTGCGGCACTCGGCCAGGGCGCCGTCGTCGGGTTCGCCGACGGCCACGGGGCCGTAATGGCTCTGCCGAGCCGAGCCCTGAACGACCATTCCGTGGATGAGCAGGGCCTGGAGGATGGAGAGAACGCACGTTTCGTTGCCCCCGGCCAGGTTGCCGCTACTCGTGAACGCGCCGCCGACCTTACCCTCCAGCTGCCCGTGCAGGACGACGCTCTTGTCGAAGAAGGCTTTGACCTCGGCAGCCATCTGGCCGTAGTACGTAGGGCTGCCCACCAGGATGGCATCGTAGTCCAGAAGGGCGTTGGGATTGACGTCGCCGACGGGCAAAAGGTCGACCTCGGCGCCGGCAACCTCTCTGGCGCCGGCAGCGACCTGTTCGGCCATCGCCCGGGTGTTGCCACTGCGCGAGAAATACGTAACGAGTATTCGGGCCATCGCGTGGTTCTCCTCCAGGTATCGGTTGTCGGCTGACTGCCTCGGTATCTCTCTGATACCGGGTGGCCCGGCTAAACGCAAGTGCGAGGGTCGTCACAGCCGCACCGCGCGTCAACGCGGTAAACCCCGATACCCAACCCGTGCCGCGTTCCAGAGTCGCAGGAAATCATAAAGTGTGTTGCCATTTTGTGCATTGTGGTTATACTGTTGGGGGTTAAGGGTTAGGTGAAGTGCTTCATTCGGGGAAGGTCGCAGGCGATCGTCTGCGGCCCCTTTTCTGCGCGCATAGCGCTCGGCCGCTTGCCTAGATCGCTGCGGGGATGTCTGGAGGGGTTGCGGAGAAGCACACCTCCTGCAGAATCCACGCTATCCGGTTTCCGCGGGGGGACGTTGTGTGTAAACAAGGAGGGGTAACGATGACGAAACGGCTTCTGATGTACGTCCTATTGGTGCTGACGCTTATGGCAGGGCAGGTGGCGTTGGCGAGCGAGATTGCGGTCGATACATTTGGAGCGGCGTGGGGCTTCAAGTCGGGGACGGGCGTGACCCCCAAGTCGGGAAACCCCGCATACGTTTTTGCCAACCCGTTTACGTCGGCTGCCGAGGGGCGTGTTGTAGACATCTGGGCACCGCTCGGCCAAATAAGCGGAACACCCCAACTGGACGTCTATCTGCTCGGCGATGCAGGCAACAGCCCCGGTACCGTACTGGGGTCGTGGACGGCCACCTTTCCGAGCGGCACAGACAACCTGGTCCATATTTCGGTTGTGGGCGGTCCGACGCTTTCCTTGGGGACGGACTACTGGTTTGCTGTCGGCCCGGGCAGCAATACCAACGTCTTCGGCCTCTGGAACCTGACGGACCCCGGCGACTGGACCGACCGGTGGTATGCCGGCGATCCGGGCGGGCCCTGGACGGAAGTCCCGCCCATGAACGAGTTGTGCGCCTTCCGCGTCGACGTCGTGCCTGAACCTGCGACACTGGCACTCGTCGGCTGCGGCCTGGGCAGCCTTATGCTGCGGCGTCGCCGCAAGTAGCCGAAGCACACACGTATGAATCGATAGAGGGGCGGTCGTTGAACGACCGCCCCTCTGCGTCTCCTGGCGCCGGCTGGGCCGACGCGACGGAGCCTATCGGTTGACATTCCTGCCCGGGAGCGGTAGTCTGAGGTAACCACTCTCAGCGCGAAAGGTGCAGGCCATGTCCACGCTCCGCGCCGTTGTCGTTGTGCTCCTGGCAGCAAGTCCACCACTCCTCTGCATATCCTGTTCGGAGACCGGAGGCGGGGCGGACGGTTGGCAGCCGCCCCGAATCGTCCGCATCGAGGGGGCTGAAGCCGCCTACAGCATGTCGCCCATGTATGGGGCCATGTTCGGCGGGGCCGTCGATCGAGCGGCCAAGGGCGATGAGGACCAGGCCCAGGATAAGGACACGACCTATGTGCTCGTACGCCCCGGTGAACTGGTTGGCGTTATGCCGATGGGGGCCACGTTTCCGTACCTGACCAGCGACGGCACGATCCTCAAGGTCCAAGCCGACGAGAACAGCCTCCGGCTGGCGGGACGCGTCGCGGCGCTGAGCCTCGGCGACGGAAAGGACGAGATGTGGGCCTGGCTGAGGCAGGCTTCGGCGGCCGACCTTGCCGGCGTTCGCTTGATCCAGGTCCAGGCGCTTGCCCCCTCCGCCGAGGCGGACGAGGCCGCTATCGCGGCACGCCGCGATGCACTGGCACGATTGGCCAAGGCCAATCCTGACGTGGGTGTCCTCGTAGGTAGCGAGGTGCCCCTGAGCGCCGTTCTTGATGTGTTCGACCCCCCCTGGGTGTCGCTCGAAGGCGGGCGCGAACTGACCCCCGACGACCACGACCGCCTGGCGTCCGAACCGAACCTCCACACGCTTACCCTTGGCGGCGACCAGGAGGAGGGGCTGGGGTTCCTGGCTCGCCTTCCGCACCTACGCATTCTCGTACTGGGCGATTGGAACGGGCCGTCGGACGACCAGCCGCTGCCGACGTTACCCACGATGCCCTCGTTGCGGAGGCTGATCGTCTTCGGCGCCAAGATGAAGGATCTGGCCCCTGTCGGCGACCAGCCGAACCTCCGGGAACTCGCTATCGTGGGCGCCGAGGCGCTAACCGACGTCGGCGGCCTCGGGAAGATGCCGGGGCTGATGGCCCTGTCGGTCATGAACTGTGAGAATGTTACGGACCTGTCGCCGCTTACCGGGCTGAAGCAGTTGCGATGGGTGGTCTTGCCGCCCGCCACCACGCAGGAACAATTCGAGGCGATTTGCCGGCAGCATCCGAAACTCGTGGTGCTCCAGGCTATCGGGTGCGAGAAGATCACGAATCTGTCGCCCGCGGCCAATCTGAAACGGCTTCAGGCGTTGTGTGTGATGTCGACCCCGCCGCTCGATCCGCTGGTCAAGGCGGGATCGCTCAAACTCCTCGGCGTGCACATGTCCAAGGACCAGGCCGAGGAAGGCCGGGAGGCGGCCGAGCAGGCCGTCGTAGCCATCATGACCGCCAACCCCGATCTGGCCGTCGTCGAATGCGGTCCGCTGTGCCTGGGGTCGGGCTATATCCTGTTGCTCGTTCCGATGACGGTGGTGGCGTGGGGACTGGCTCGCCGCCGGCGGGACCGACAGGCGGGCAAACGGTAATGGATGGGGTCCGTGGCACAGCGCGGCACCTCGGCCGGCCGACGGCCGAGGCCGTTCTTGCGTCGGTCGGAATGGCCCTTTTCGCGTTCTTCCTGAACTTTCGAACGGCCTCGGGTCTACCTGCGCTGGCGGGCCTGATTCTGACGGTTGTGGCTTTTTGGTTGGCGCTCCGGGTGGGGCAGCGGCCGGGGCCGTTGTTTGGTTTTACGCCCGCCACGCGCCGGGGTTGGGCGCTGACGCTCGTGGGGGCAGCCGTCGGCGTGGGGTTGGGCCTCGCCTACCGGCACGCGTGGCGTCCGACGCTCTTTCCCAACGGTTTCGAGTGGTTCGTCCTGGTGGCGGTGGCCATCGGGGCGGGCGAGGAGGTCCTGTACCGAGGCTATGTCCAGGGGCGTTTGGCCGCGGCGTTCGGGGCAGGGGTTGGGCTCGGTCCACACGCACCACGCCGCCGTCGTGCGGAACCCGGTGGTGGAAACCCGCGTCGCACCTGGGTAAGGATTACGATGGCCGTTGTGCTGGCGGCAGCCGCCCACACAGTTTACAAGGCGGCGTTGTTCGTATACCCGCCCGCAGGAATCGAGGTAGCCTATAGGTTTCTGGTGGTCTGGACGCTGATTGGCGGCGTGGCGTTCGGCGCGCTGCGCGAGGCCGCAGGCAACGTGTGGCCGGCGGTGGCGGCCCACGTGGCGTTCGACATCATCGCCTACGGCGACTCGGCCGAGGCCCCGTGGTGGGTGTGGGGGTAGGGATGTCGGATCGATCGGCGACGGCGGCCACTGCGTGCCACTGCCGGCTGGCGGGTTTGGCACTCGGGCCGCCGATTTGAAAGCTCAGCTCTCAGCTCTGAGACGCCCGAGTTCAGGTGCTGCTGAACGCCAATGCGAAACCGGTTACCCCTGGAAGTTCTCGCAGTGTTCGCTGCGGTCGCCCAGGAGTTGCAGGTGTTTGCGTTCCTCCTTCAGGATGTGCCCGAAGGAATCCTTGGCGATTTTCGAATCCACAAAGTCGAGCATCTCCTGGTAAAAGGTGATGGCGTCGCGTTCGGCTCGCATGCCCACGGCCAACGACTCGTAGTCGCTTTCGGATTGCTCGGCCAGGCGCGCCACGTCGCTCTCATCGCCAAAGACCTGGGTCATCAGGAGGCGGTCGATGTAGGCGGAAATCTCGGGATCGTCGGCGTAGCCGGTGCCGGTTCGACGCTGGTCCTGCAGGGTGTCCTCGAGTTCCTCGAAATGGGCGAGGTGCTCCTTTTCGTCCTCGGCAAGGCCGAGAAACACGTCGCGCGTGGCGGGGTCCGTGGCCTTCTCGGCGGCCTTCTGGTAAAAGGCGAGGCCATTACGTTCCATGTTCTGGGCGATCTTGGCCGCCTCCACTTCGTTGAAGAACATCTGTGCCATTGAAAACCCCTTTCAGTCTGCGCCACATGGCATCGGGTCAACGATCATGCTTGGTTTGCTCCGAGGCTGCCACAACCGGATTGTCGTCGTGTCCGAACGGCGACATCTCGCGCAGCCGGCGGATAATGGGCGGAAGCACTTCCAAAACCGTCTCGACCTCCGCCAGCGTGTTGTACACGCTCAGGCTGAACCGGATGGATCCGTGGGCGGCCGTGAACGGCACACCCATGGCCCGCAGCACGTGGCTGGGTTCCAGGCTGCCGGTCGTGCAGGCGGACCCGCTCGAGGCGCAGATGCCGTGCTGGTCGCTCATCAGGAGGATGGCCTCGCCCTCGATGTACTCGAAACTGATATTCGACGTGTTCGGCAGGCGCAGGTCGCGGCGGCCGTTGACCCGGGCCCCGGGAGCGTGCTCCAGAAGGCCGTTTTCGAGCCGGTCGCGCAGGGCCAGCACCTCGGTGTTTTCCTTCGCCAGGTTGGCTTTGGCAAGTTCAGCTGCCTTGCCGAGCGCAACGATGTGCGGCACGGCCTCGGTGCCTGCTCGACGGCTGTTTTCCTGGTGCCCGCCGACAACCAAGGGGCTGAACCGCGTGCCGCGGCGGACGTACAGGGCCCCGACGCCCTTCGGGGCGTGCAATTTGTGGCCCGAAAGGCTCAGCATGTCGATCGGCAGGTCCGCCAGACGCATCGGTATCTTGCCAACGGCCTGCACGGCGTCGGTGTGGAAGACGATGCCGCGGTCGCGGCACAGGGCGCCGACGTCTTCCACGGGAAACAGGACGCCCGTCTCGTTGTTCGCCCACATCACGGAGACGACGGCCGTGTCGTCGTCCAGGGCGTCGCCGAAGGCGGGCATATCGAATTCGCCCTCGGCATTCACGGGCACCTCGATCACATGGTACGCAGGCCGGCCGCGGTCGCCCCGGGCAAGGACCTTGCAGAGGTTGCGGACGGCCGGGTGCTCTACCCGGGTGGTAATGATGCGGCGCCGCTCGGGATAGCACTCCACGGCGCTCATGATGGCCGTGTTGTCGCTCTCCGTGCCGCACGACGTGAACATGACCTCCGTGGGATCGCAGCCGAGGAGGTCGGCCACCTGCTGGCGCGCCACGTCCACGGCCTTCATGACCTGCCCGCCGAACGTGTGAATGCTTGACGGGTTGCCGTACAGGTCCGTGAGATACGGCAACATGGCGTCTCGGACCTCGGGCGCAACGGCGGTGGTAGCGTTGTTATCCAGGTAAATGACGTCAGGCATGGTGGCCTTTCGGTTGCGGCGGTTCGTCCGGGAGCCGTCCTCCCACGTCTTCCACGACGATGTCGGCATCGACGAGTTCGCGGAGCCGTGACTCGACCGTCCCCTTGAGCGTGAAATCCTTGACGCGGCACCAGGCGCAATGGCCGCGAAGGGCAACCTGGACTCGGGGGCCGTCGATATCCACGAGTTCGATGTCGCCGCCGTCGGCCTGGAGCATCGGGCGGACGTCGTCCTGGAGAACCTGTTCGACGCGGCGCATCCGCTCGATGTTGGTCATGGGCCCACGCCGGGCATTTGTCTTGGCGGCGTGTTCGGCCCGTGGGCCGTGGACCTTGGCGATGATGGCCTCGATTTGCGGATGGCAGCCCCGGCACCCGCCGCCGGCCTTCGTGAAGTGTGTTACCTGGTCCACGCTGTGCAAGTTCTGGTCGCGAACCACCTTCTCGATGAGCCGATCGGTTACGCCGAAGCACTTGCAGACGACCGTGCCCTCGTCCTCAAGCGTAAACGGCTCGTGGCGATACTGGGCAATGGCCTTCTGAATGGCCTCCATGCCCATGACGGAGCAATGCATCTTGGCTTCCGGCAAGCCGCCAAGCTGCTGCGTAATATGGTCGTTGGTAATGGTAGCCGCTTCATCGAGGGTCTTGCCCTTGATGAGGTCGATGAGGGCGTCGGAGGACGCGATCGCGCTGGCGCACCCGAAGGTCTGAAACCGTGCATCGGCGATGCGTCCGTCGTCGCCGAGTTTCACGGTCAGCCGCAGCGCGTCGCCGCACGTCAGGTTCCCGACCGTGGCCTCAAGGTCTGGTTTCTCAATCTCGCCAACGTGCTGCGGGTGCAGGAATCGGCTCTTGACTTCGTCGGTGTAGTTCCACATGGTTGTTCCCGTTCTGAACGCGGGTTACCAGAATCGGTTTGAGGACGCCTCTGCGAACGGCTGGAGTTGCACGCATCATGCAGAGTGCCACGAACCGGTTCAGCACATTGTAGACACCGGCCGCACAGGTATCAACTGCAAGGTGGAATGCGAGAAGGGAATAAGGCGGGTGAGCCTGCATGAGACGGTGCCGCGATGACTCCAACGACGGACGAAACCGCCGGAGGAGACGGAGGGTCTGTTCGGATCGGCAACGAACGGCTCTGCAAAGGTCGGTTTGGGCGACATCATGGCGTGGAAACGGCCCGATCCCCGGTTACGAGATGGTTCCGCGGGGTGCGGCGGTCCGTAGCGGAAGAAAGGGGGACACACAGAGAAGTAGAATGATGCTATAACCGCCTCACCGGGCGTGGAGCGCTGACGCTCCTTGCCCTGGGGGTTACGATGGGTTTGCCGTTAGGACCCACGAACGCCCCAGGGGCAAGGAGCACGCAATGCACTACGTCGGCATCGATCTGCACAAGCGGACGCTGGTGGTGGCGGTTGAGAACGACCGCGGGCCTCTCGGCCGGACGCGGCGGTTCGACTGCCGGGACGAGTCGGCCATCGTGAAGGCGTTTCGCCGGCTGCGTCCGTTCCGGGCGGTTATGGGTGTCCCCTTTGTCCTGCCCGTTTGCAGTGGCGAGATCAGAGACTTCTGCGAACGCAAGGTGTGCCCTTGGAATAACAGGCACGGAGAGAAAGCCATGCTCAGGGTGTTGGCAAATCCGAGGAAACGAGTTCCCTTCTCTGTCCTTGGCGCTCTGGCGACGGCTGCGATGCTGACGCCGTCCGTCCTGGCACAATCCGCAATCACCATCGATCCCGGCAAGACGTATCAGACCATCACCGGCTGGGAGGCCACGGCGTGGCTGGGACAGTGGGGCAAGAGAAGCCGGTACAAGGACTACCGGGACGAACTCATCCACAAGGCCGTCAACGAACTGGGCCTGACGCGCCTGCGCGTGTCTGTCCGGAGCGGGTTTGAGCGCCCGGAGGATGATTTCGCTCTCTTTCAGAGCGGGGACATCGATGCGCGCACCTGGGGAGGCCGACGGTACAGACCCGTCAACGACAACGACGACCCGCACGTGGCCAATCCCGAAGGGTTTCACTGGACCGAACTGGACTTCGCGATTGAGGAAATCGTCCTGCCTATGCGGAAGTGCTTGGCCGCCAATGGCGAACGCCTTTACTTCAACCTCCTTTACATCGACTTCGGGACGAGCGACTTCGAACACGGGCACGATCCCGAGGAGTATGCCGAGTTCATGTCGCTTGCATTCCAGCACATGCACGGGAAATACGGCTTCGTGCCCGATGCCATTGAGGTCAAACTGGAGCCGGACAAGAAGGGCGGGAACTGGACTCCCGCGCACATGGCCAATGCCATCGTTGCAGCAGGTGACCGGCTGGCCAAGGAGATGTTTAGACCCCACTTCATCGCGCCCTCGACGTGGATGGCCGGAGCCGTCGTCAACTGGCTCAGAAAGATGATCAAGGCCAACCCGAGGGTCACCAAGTATCTGACCGAAATCTGCTACCATCGATACGGCAGCCCCACCGAGCAGTTCCTCCCGGGCATCCTTGAAGCGGCGCAGGCAAATGGACTGAAGACGTCGATGGGCGAGTGGCTGAAGCCGGACTACGTCATCCTGCCCTACCAGGCGTTGTACAACGATCTGACGCAGTGCAACGGCTCATCGTGGCAGCAGTACACCTTGGGCGCACCTGGCGGCAAAGACGGACAAGGCTATTTCAGTGGCGACGGCACGGACCCGGACAAGGTGGAGTTGACCAGGAGCGCCAAGTTGCTGCAGCAGTACTTCAGGTACATCCGCCCGGGTGCGGTCCGGATCGGCGCGGCTTCGGACGCCCCGAGCCTGGAGGCGGCGGCGTTCATCAACGAAGGCGACAGATACGTGGTCGTGATCAACGCAGCGGAAGCAGCGACTTTCCGCCTCCGAGGGCTGCCGGCCGGGCGCTACCACCGGGTCTACACGACCAGTTCCGAGTACGCGGTGCGCCTGCCGGATGTGGTCATTGGCGAGCGCGAGTTGCTCTCGGCCTCCATCCCCGCCATGGGCGTGATCACGGTCTACGATAAGACGAGCCGAAGAAGAAAGGCGTTAGGAGAAGGGAACACCCCACTTTCTCGTTCGGGACGAGGACCGGAATCGTCGTTGAGCCCACATGGCCTTCGGCGGCAGGAAGCAGAAAAGTAGAATGCCCCTTTTCTCGCGGTACCCTTGCCCCGGCAAGAGCCACCCATCTTCGAAAGGAGCACGGCATGAAGTCGTTCGTTCTGGCGACGCCGTGTTTCTGGCCGATGGTGGTCCAGGCGGCCAAGAAGGAGCTGCCGGAGATCATCCGTCTTTAGTGGAGCGTGATCTCGCCTCAAAGGCGTTGGGGGGCTAACTGGAGAGAGATTCGTCGAATTTGACAGCCAGAACGAACGCGTCTTCGCGCTCGTCCACACGGATGATACGCGACGCAACGGGGGCACGTTCCGCTACCTGGGCCACGTCTTTCGGGACGAGCAGGAACTCGAGCGTCACCTTTTGGCCGCCGTGAACGCCGGTGGCAGCCGGGAAGCCCGATATCCGCGCACCGCCGCACGAAATGTCGAGCGTCTTGCCGCGAAACACCTCGCGCCAACCCTCATCACGAACAATCGTATCGTATTTCCGCCGATGGCGCGTATGCTCACGGCGATTCCGCGTAAACAGGCGGGCTATGGCTTCGAGAGTAGCACCCATGGTAAGCGCTCCGGAGACACGGACCCCTTATGTTCTGATGCCTGCAGAACTCACTAGGGTTGTATCGGCAGAACCGCCTGACGGTCTTCAGGAGGAGTTGCCTCGCCATGGCGCGCAGAGTCTTGTGAGCCTTGACGCCATGCACGGCACCTCCTAAACTGGCCGTAGAGCCGTTTCAGACGCCACGATGGGGAAGTTGCCATGGCGGAACTCTTTAACGATTCGGGCTGGACCACCGGCCGCACCCCGCTCGTGCGCATCAATCGGCTCATCCAGGGCAGGGCACTCGTCTACGCCAAGTTGGAGTACTTTAACCCCACGAACTCCGTGAAGGACCGCATCGCGGTCGCGATGGTCAACGCCGCCCAGCGCGACGGTCACCTTGCCCCCGGCGGCACGGTCATCGAGCCTACCAGCGGCAACACAGGCGTGGGGTTGGCGTTCCTGTGCGCCGCTCGAGGGTATCGCTGCATCCTGACCATGCCCGAAAGCATGAGCCTGGAGCGCCGAAAACTCCTGCAATTGCTCGGGGCAGACGTCGTGCTCACCCCGGCCGCTGGCGGCATGGCAGGCGCCATCAGCCGGGCGGGCGAACTCTTACAGGAAACGCCCGGCGCCTTCATGCCCAACCAGTTCGAGAACCCGGCAAATCCCGAGGTCCATCGCCGCACGACGGCCGAGGAAATCTGGCAGGGCACCGACGGCCTCGTCCATGCCGTGGTGGCCGGCGTCGGAACTGGGGGAACCATCACCGGTGTGGCGAGTGTCATCAAGGCACGCAAGCCGCAGTTCCGGGCCATCGCGGTCGAGCCGGCCGGCAGCCCCGTCTTGTCGGGCGGCGAGCCGGGAAAGCATAGGATTCAGGGCATCGGAGCCGGCTTCGTGCCAACGATCCTCGACCCGTCGCTTCTGGACGAGGTCGTGACGGTCGAGGACGAGGAGGCGCTCGAGTGGGCCAGGCGAGCGGCGAGAGAGGAAGGCATCCTGGCGGGCATATCCAGCGGGGCCGCCCTGGCGGCCGCCGCACGCGTGGCCGAGCGCGACGACATGGCTGGCCGCCTCATCGTTGTCATCATTCCGAGCTGCGCCGAGCGGTATCTCTCGACGGACCTCTTCAAGGGGTTTGAGTAGCAGACGATGAGGTCCGCGGCGGGCGGAGAAGGTCACACCTGAAGCAGCACGTGCCAGGAAGGAGCCACCTGTGGAGCGTACCCTTGTGATGCTGAAGCCCGACGCCGTTCACCGAGGCCTCATCGGCCGGGTCATTGCCCGGTTCGAGGATAAGGGCCTGAAGATCGCGGGCCTGAAGATGGGCCGCGTTGACCAAGCCACCGCCGAGAGGCACTACGGCGCCCACAAAGGGAAGGACTTCTACGAGCCACTCCTGCGGTTCGTGACGTCGGGCCCCACCGTTTTCCTGGTCCTCGAGGGGAAAAGCGCCGTGGCGGTTGTCCGCAGAATGATGGGGGCCACATTCGGCCCGGATGCCGAACCAGGCACCCTGCGCGGCGATTTCGGCATGTCCAAGCGGTTCAACCTGGTCCACGGCAGCGACTCGTCCGAGGCCGCCGAGGCCGAGATCGGCCTCTTCTTCGACCAGCCCGAACTCTTTGCATGGGACCCCGTGACCTGGCCCTGGCACTACGATTTCTCGGCCGGCGAGCCGGTGTAACCACAGGTCGTTCTACCTCGTTAACGTGAGGCCGGCATGGCTGGACCCACCCAGCGCGACGTTGTCATCGAGGCCCTCTCGTTTCGCACGCCTCCGTACGTGCCGTGGGCGTGGAAGCCGACCCAGGCGTGCGCCAACCGCTTGCGAACCCACCTGGGCGTCCAGGACCTGGGGCCGTTTATCGGGTCGCACTTCGCGGACGTCGGCGTGGAGGTCGGGCACTTCGAGCCGCTCGGCGGCGACCGGTGGCAGGACCTGTACGGGGTTGTGTGGGACCGCACCGTGGACAAAGACATCGGCACCCCCATCGCGTGGCCGATTCGCCAGCCGAAAGATCTTCAGGACTACACGTTCCCGGATGTGACGGCCGACGCCTGGTACGACGGCGTTGAGGCCACCCTGGCGGCCAACCCGCATCGCTTCCGACGGTATATGCTCGGCTTCGCACTGTACGAGCGGGCCTGGACGATGCACGGCCTCACGGAAACGCTGACCGACATGGCGGCGCGGCCCGAGTTCATCGAGGACCTGCTGGACCGGATCGTCGAACACAACCTGGTGCAGATTCGTCGGGCCCTGACGTTTAACATCGACGCCGTCCGCTTCGGCGACGACTACGGCATGCAGACGGGGCTCATCATGGGGGCGAAACACTGGCGGCACTTCATCAAGCCCCGCCTCGCCCGCATGTTCGAACCCGTCCGGGCGGCCGGCAAGGTCGTGTTCCTGCATTCCTGCGGGTGCGTGACCGAGCTGCTCGACGACCTCATCGAAATCGGCCTGAACGTCTTCAACCCGTTTCAGCCGGAGGTCATGGACGTTACCGAGGTCAAGCGGCGTTACCATGGGCGGCTGGCGTTCCACGGGGGCATGAGCATCCAGAACATCCTGCCGTTTGGCTCGACCCGGGACGTGCACGAGGCCGCCGCCGGGCTCCTGGCCCTGGGGGCCGACGGCGGGTACGTTTTCTCGCCGTCCCACGACGTGCCGGCCGACACGCCACCGGAGAACCTCGTGGCCATGATGGATGTTGTCCGAAGCCAACCGGGCGTGACCTCGGCCTGACCGCGCCGGTGCGTGTCGCTAAAGATGCCATGGAGGTCGCATCGGCACGTCTACGAGACGGGCGGCGGCATCGTTGCCCACGACGTGTTCCGAGGCGGGGTCCCACTGAATCGGTCGACCCACGCGAATCGCGATGTTCACGAGGTGAGCGACCGTGATGGACCGGTGGGCCGCCTCGGCGTTCGGAAGCACGGTGGGCGAGGCCGAACGCGACCGAACCGCATCCGCAAAAGCCGTCATCGCCGGAGGGTCGCGGTACGCCTCGACCACGTCGGCCAGGTGCGGCGGGTCGAACGTCAGACGGCGACGCTGCGGGTGGTGGAAGACGCGGCCAGAAGGCCCCTCGACAAATGGCAACGGGCCGCGCAGCACGCCGCCGAAGCCGCTTTCAAGTGTGACGGTTGTCCCGTCGGCGTAGGTGATGACGCCCCGCGTCCACGGGCCCACGGCATCGGCGTGGGCAGGGCGAGGAACGTCGGCCGTCACACCCGCGGGGCCCGTCGCGTCGTGGCCCAAGGCGTACTGAACACCGTCCAGCCAATGCTGACCCATGTCGGTCAGGCCGCCCCCGTCGTAATCCCAGTAACCGCGGAACGTGCGGTGCACACGGTGCGGGTGGTATGGCTTCTTCGGAGCCGGGCCAAGCCAGAAGTCATAGTCGAGGCCGTCCGCGACGGGTTCCGGCTCGAGGTTCGCCCGCCCCATCCAGGTGCGGGCCTTGAAACCAAAACCGGTCGCCGGGCCCAGGCGAACGGCCAGCGGGCGGCCAAGCACGCCGCAGGCAACGGCCTTGCGCAGCGTTTGCCACACGCCCTGCCGGCCCATGGTATGGACGCAGACGATACGGCCGTAGCGGCGGGCGGCATCGGCCACGGCCCGGCCCTCGGCAATGAACCGCGTCATCGGCTTTTCGCACAGGACGTCGCACCCGGCCCGGATCGCTGCAAGCGTTACCAGGGCGTGCCAGTGGGGTGGGGTAGCCACGTGCAGCACGTCCGGACGGGTTTCGTCGAGCAAGATGCGGAAGTCGCTAAAGGCTTGGCAGCCGACGCCCGCCTTCTGAGTGGCGCGGGCCAAGCGCCGGGCATTCACATCGCATACGGCAACCTGGACGGTCGAACCGTCGGCGGGGTTCGCAACCACGTGGGCCAGGCCCATGGCGCCGGTGCCGATGGTGGCACGGGTCAAAACCTCGCTGGGAGGCGTGTGCAGCGGCCCCCCCAGAACGTATCGCGGGACGACCGCCACACTGGCGGCCGTGGCCAGGAACCCGCGGCGCGAGAGGCGTGTCGCGGCCATGAGCGGCCTCTCCCTCTCCCGCCACAAGGGGTCTATGCAGCGCGGCGGGCCCAAAACCCGCCGCGCGCGAATGCGTCAGAATAAACCGGCCGGTCAGCCACCGGCGCTCTTGAGCAGTTTCTGGGCATCACTACGCAGACGCTTGTTCTTCGTAATGGCCAGCACCTTCGTCATGGCCTCGCGGATGGTGTCCTTGCCATGACTGCCCAGATTCTTGGCAATCTTGACGGCTGCGGCACACGCCTCGTTCTGGAGGCCCTTCTGGTCGAGGGCAGGTAGGACCATCTTCAGGGCCTCGACGGCCTTGACGTCGCCCAGACCGCCCAGGGCCTGCCGTTTCTCGTCGTCACGTTTGGCCACAGACATGGCCTTGCTGTACATCTGAAGCCGCTCCTGGGCCTTCAGGGTTTGCGTGCCGGCGAGCCGGATGTAGCCGCGCAACGCCAGAACATGGTGCGACGTGCTTGTGGCGGAGGTGGCAATGGCCAGGATATCAGCGGCGGCAGCCGGGTCGGGCCATTCGGCCAGGCCACGGATGGCCTTGTCGCGGACCGCTTCGTCCGACGAGCCCACGTACTTTTTCATGGCGGCCAACGCCGTGGCCGTGCCGGCACGCGGCAGGGTCTGGAGCAAGGCGGCTTTCGCCTCGGCGTCGGCCTTGTCGAGCGGCGCCAGGATGGCCGTGGCACAAGCGTCCTTCTCCGGACACCGTCCGACGACGGCGGCCAGGGCGTGCTGGGCCACGGGCCGGTCGGCCGCGTCACGCGGGGCGATCACGAGTTTCACGAGGCTCGGTACCGCAGGGCAACCAGCCAACTGCTCCAGTGCCCGGAACGATTCCTGGCGCACGTCTTTGTCGTCATGGCGGGCGGTTTCCAGAATCGTGGGAATCGCTGCCTGCGCACCGCGCGCCCCGAGGCTGCGGATGGCTTCCTTCCGAATCTTGGCGTCGCCCTGCTTGGCCAGGGTCTGCATGGCGGGGTTCACGTCGGCGGCTGGAAGCGAGTCAAGGGCCTTGCGGGCCTCGTCGGCAACCGGGCCGCCACCGGCGGCCAGGCCGGTTAGCATGGGGAGGCACGACGCGTTGCCGAGTTTGCCCATTGCCCGGACAGCAGCCTTCTTGAGGTCTTCCTGGTCGCTGGCGGCGGCTTTGGTAACGGCGGGCAAGGCCGCCGGGTCGCCGCGCAGCGCGAAGTCGTCCAACAGCATGGCCTGCGTGTCGGCGGGAAGTTTGGGGAGCAGGCTGGCCAAACCGGCGGTCATGTCCGGGGTGCCCACCTCACGCAGGAACCGAAGGACGGATGCCTGCATGAACGCGTCGGTGCCTGTCAGGATTTCCGTGACGAGCGGCATGGTTTTCTCGCCGCCGGCCGCCACGATGCCGCGCAGAGCGGCCAGACGTACGTGCGGGGGTTGATCCGGCTTGAACATCTCCTGGTAAATGCCGGCCGCCTGAGCCTTCTTGCCGGCGTTCAGCAGGCCGTCGGCGCATTGGAGGTAGGCGTCGCGAACGACGGCGGCGAGGGTGCCGCCAGCCTTGCCACGGATCTTGGCGAGGGCCGCCACGGCCTTGGGGTCGCCGATCTTGGCGAGGGCCCGGGCGGCGGCGATGGCTACAGGTTCGTCGCCGGCCGTCAGTTGCTGGACGATGAGGTCCGTGGCCTTGGTGTCGGCGCGTTCGCCGAGGGAGTTGATGATGCCGATCTTCTGCCCCGGCTTGGCCTTGGGCAAGGCAGCCCGCATGGCCTCAAGGGCCGCAGGGTCCGCGATACGCTGAAGGGCGTAGCGGGCCATGTCAGAGAGTTTCTCGTCGGCCAGCAGCGCCGCCAGCGCGGGCACCTGGTTCTTTGAGCCAAAGATCGAAATCTGCCGGCACACCCAACTCTTGGCCGCCTGGGTGGCCCCGGAGTCCAGGACCTTGGCCAGTTGGGCACACAGGGCCGCCCGCTTGGCAAGGTCGGCCTCGCGAAGGGCGTGGTGGATCGTGGTCAGGTGCTGGCGGCTCTGGCCGAACTCGTACTTCGGCAGGTCTTTCATGGCCTGGTCCAGCGAGGCCTCGGCGGCCAGCGTTGGGACGGCCATCGCCCCCAGGAGGCAGGCGATGAGCACGGCAACGATGCGGCTTCGGGTGGACGACATGGTTCGGCTCCTTCCGTGTGTCCTCGCACGTGGCGAGCCGTCGGCGGCCCGCGCGGTTCGGGGTTCAGATTGGTTCCTGCATGCGGATGTCTATTCTATCGGGTCCCCGCAAGACCGCAACCGTTTCGGAACCGGGCGGCGCGGGGGACGCACCATCAGAAGGACCACGGCGCCCGCGACGGTCGGTCGCGCATGCCGTTGGCCTCGTCGTCGTTGACGAACGCCTCGGTGTCGAAGTCCCAGACGAGTTTTCGTTCCAGATAGCAGGCCATGTCGCAGAGGTGGCAGAAGGTGGCCGTGCGATGTCCATCTTCGGCCGGGGCAACCGTCTTGCCGCGGGTCTTGATCGCGTCGAGCCAGTTACGCCGGTGGTCGGGGCTGCGGCCCATGTGGATCTCGTTGGGACCGATCTTCGTTTTCAGGAGGCTCGTGGGATTGGCCTTCAGAGCGCCGCCGTGGATCGCCACGAAGAGCCACCCGCGCTCGCCCTCGAACTTGATGCCCCGCCGGTCGCCCGTGATGCTGCACACAACGTCCGGCGGCGCCTGGTCGCTCGAGCAGATGTACTTGACCCCGCTGGCGTAATCGAACTCGACGTGATACTGGGTGGCCACGTCGTAGAGCGGGTCGTCCTTGAAGGTGCCCTTGCCACGGATGGTGACGGGGCCTTTCAGGATGTCCTGGGCCGCCAGCAAGGCGATGTCGTTCGTATGGGCTCCGCGGTCCGTCAGTTCGCCGTCCGAGTAATCGCGAATCCACCGGAACGAGCCGTGGCATCGCCGGTGATGATACGGGGCCCACGGCCTCGGGCCAAGCCACATGTCGTAATCGAACCCCTCCGGAATCGGCTCCGGGCCGGTGCACCCCGACCCGCCCACGCGCTTCGGCAGGAACGTCCGGATCGTGTGGATCTTGCCCAGATACCCGTTGCGCACGAGTTCGCAGGCGTACCGGCAATTGTCGCGCGAGCGTTCCTGGCTGCCCGTCTGGAACACGCGGCCGTACCGGCGAACGGCGTCGGCGGCCTTGCGGCCCTCGGCGATGGTATTCGAGATCGGCTTCTCGCAGTAAATGTCCTTGCCGGCCTTGGCGGCGTACACCGTCAGCGGGCAATGCCAATGGTCCGGCGAGCCGATGACCACGGCGTCGACGTCCGTGCGGTCGAGCACCTCGCGGAAGTCATGGTAGTCGTTGCAGCCGGGATGTGTGCGGCCCTCGCGTTTCTCGTAATGTTGGTCGATATGCTTCTTGATGGCGAGGCGACGGCGTACGTCCACGTCGCAGACGGCCAGCAACTCCACGTCGTCGTACTGGACGAGGGACCGCATGTGGCCGGAGCCGCGGCCTCCGGTGCCGATGCCCGCCACGCCGATGCGGTTGCTGGGCGACGGCCGCACGTCGCGTCCCAGGACGACGGCCGGCACGATGGTCGGCGCCGCGAAAGCGGTCGCCGCCGCGCCTTTGAGAAACGAGCGGCGGGTCAGGTCGGATAGACGACTCATGGTTGCTCCTTGTGCTAACAGCGTGTGCAGGTATTCGTGCCCGAGGCCTTTCAGCCGCCCAGGCGCGTCTGTATTGACTGAACCGCGTGCCGCGATACAGGTGTCGCGAAGAAACGGGCCGTGACTCGCCAATGAGCCACGGCCCGTTCAAGCGTCATGTAACCACTAGCGATTGGCCGCCGTGGCGGGGCCTACGCTGCCGGGGCATCCGCCGCCTTTGGCATGTCCAAGGTCTTGCCCTGGAGGCCGATCTTGGCCAGCACCAGGTACAGGATGAATCCGACGATGAACGCCGCCACGGGCGGACACGGAATCTTGCCCGCAAGGCCTTCCAGGCCCGGAATCAGGGCAATGAACTCCACCGCTCCGACGGCAAAGCCGACGACCCACGAAATCCAGCCGGCCATGTTGAACCCGGCACGTGGGCCGGGCCACTTGCGTCCGGCCAGGAGGTAGTCGGCCATCATGGCGCCGCACACCGGGCCAAACGAGGCCCCGATAACCGAGAAGACGGAGATGGCGTCGCCGGCCCAGCCGGAGATGGCCAGGATGATGGCCGCAATCGCCCCCAGACCGCACGAGTACAGCGGCTTCACCTTCGGCATGGTGGCCTTAAAACTGTTAGCCGCAATGAGCGATGAGAAGCACGCCGCCGGGAAGGCCGCGATGGCCAGGAGATACATCATGACGCCGGCAGCCTTCTCGCCAACGATGGCTCCCATTAGCAACGTGGGTTGCACGACGCCGGTCGTGGTGACCATGCCGCTGCCGTACGCCCCCGCGACGATGAGCAGGGCGAGTCCTCCGGCCACGATGGTGGCCAAGGCGATGCCCGCCAGGCCGCCCATGTGCACGTCCTTGGCGTTGCGGTTGCTGGAGGCGATGTCCGTGCCAGCCGCCCCGGCGGTGGCGAAGAAGCCGACGATGTAGGTCGAGAGCAGGGCGATGATGCCAAAAACGCTAAGCGGCGCGTTGGCCGTCACTGCCTCGCCTCCCTCTGGCGTAAACTGTTTGCCCGCCTCCACGAGGGCCTCGCTATCGAAGTTGCCCACGCCGCCCACCGTCGAGACGAACAGGATGATCAGGATCACGAGCGGGATAAGCGGCATGAACGTTGCCACCTTCGCCACGTACTGGATGCCCTTGACGCCCATAAACGCCCCGAGCACGATCCAGACCGAGGCGACGATGGCGTGCGGCACGGAAGGAAACCCATACCCAAATGGCCCACACAGCAGAATCCCCGCGAAGAAGCCGTTGACGGCCAGCCACCCGAATTGCAGGACGCCCATCAGAACGCCGGGCATCAGGAAGCCGCCCTTGGCGCCGTAGGTGGACGTTCCCACAATGTAGAGCGGCAGGCCCGTCTGCATGCCAAGCAGGCCCGGCACCAGGTAGAAGAGAAAGTGGCAAATCAAGGCAGCGGCAATCACGCCCAAAAACGCCACCACAAGGCCCTGGGCCAGTGCCCCGCCAGCAAACTGGCTGACGCCCGTGTTCTGGATCAATTCCGAGAGCACCGGCACTTGGTGCCAGAAGACGAACCACAGCATCACGCCCGCGTACGTCTGGGCGGTGGTCTTAAACCAGGCGCTGCGGTTGGTCATGGGATTCGGAACGGCAGAGGCCAAGTACCCTGGCAGTTTCCCATTAGCCATGTCTGCTCCTTTCGATGCTCAGGCGTGACGTCGCTATATGACGAGGCAGGTAAGCCTTTCATCGGGCCGGCCCCGCGCGTGCGGGCGGCGGAACTGCGTTTGTCCAGTCCGGCCGGGAAAAGGTCAAGAGAAAAACGCCCAGCCACGTTGTGGCCGAACCTGCCGGGGAAAGGTAGACGGCCGCCCGGCGGGCCGTTATGATACGGGTTCCCGCGGACGCCCGGGCCGAATGGGGTCCGGCTACCGCCGTTGGCCGTCGCCACGCGGTGGAGGGGCGGGCAGGGCACGCACACCCACACCAGAGGGGCAGGGGGCATGCCGGCCAGACGACGAAGAAAACGTCCGCGACGCAAAAACGCGTTCTTCGGTATCCACTTCGAGGGTCACGCCGAGGCTGGCTCCCCGGGGACCGGCAAGAACGTTACCCGGCCCATGGTCCGAAACGTCATCAAGAAAGTCCGCCCCGACTACATTCAGTGCGAGGTCAAGGGCGCCGGCGGCGTGTCGGCCTATCCGACGGAGGTGGGGTATGCGGCCGGGGCCTTCACGCGCGATCCGCTCCGCATTTGGCGCGACGTCACGCGTGCGCGCGGCGTGGCGCTATACGGTCACGTGTCGGGTCTCTGCGACCGCGAGGCGGCTCACCGCCATACGTCGTGGGCTCGGGTGGGGCCGGACGGCAAACGCGACGGCGATGCGGTGTCCGTCTTCAGCCCCTACGTTGAGGCGTTGCTCCTGCCGCAACTGAAGGAACTCGCCAACGTCTACGGCCTGGACGGCGTGTGGATGGACGGCGACTGCGACGCCCTCGAACCCGACTACGCCGACGCTGTCGAGCACGCTTTCCGCAAGGAAACGGGCGTCCGCCGGTTGCCGGCCGGGCCGGGCCACAAGCACTGGCCGGAGTTCGTGGCGTTTTGTCACGAGGCGTTCCTGGCCTACCTGCGGCGGTATGTGGACGAGGTGCACGTCGCGGCGCCGGAGTTCGAGATCGCGAGCAGCGGGGCGTTTTCGCATCTCATGCCGGAGCCCGTGACCGTGGACGTCGACTTTCTGACGGCTTCGGTTTCGCCGCTCGACAGCGTCAACGCCGCCCGCCTGATGGGGCGGTGCCTGGCCGATCAAGGTAAACCGTGGGACCTCAGGCTTTCCAGTGCGCGCCGCCGGCCCGGGCAGGTAGGCGCCAGCACGAAGACGGCGGTCCAATTGAAGCAGGAGGCGGCCGTCGTGATGGCCTTGGGCGGGGCACTCTCGGTCGCCTTTCCGCAGAAGCCGGAGGGGGCCGTATACGAGTGGCAGGTGGGCCTGATGGCGGAGATCGCCGACTTCTGCCGCCAGCGCCAGCCGTACTGCCGCCGGCCCAAACCCGTCCCGCAGCTCGCCCTTCTCTACGCCGGGTTGCCCGGCAACGGGACCGGCCCGAGCCTGCTCGGCCCCGGGACGGCCGAACTCGTTGCCTTCGAGGGCATTCTGCAGGTTCTCCTCGGACTCCACTACTCCGTTCAGGTAACGATGGCACACAACCTGCTTGGCCACGTACGTGGTTACCCGTTGATCGTCGTGCCGGAGGGCGCGCAACTGGACGCGGATCTCTGCGAGGAGCTCCTGGCGTACGTGTTGGGTGGAGGTAATCTGCTGGTGCTGGGCCCGTCGGCGGCACGGCACTTCGCGAACCCGCTCGGCGTTACGTTCAAAAACGACGCAGACGAGATGGGCGAACAGTGGCTGGCCTTCCGCGACCAGTTGGGCGCCGTCCGGACGGTCTCGGCCGCCGTTCGCCTGAAAGGGACGGCTGAAGCCAGGGGCTGGCTGTACGACGACAACGAAGCGAAGGGCGACGGGCGGCCGGCGGCCTCCGTTATCGCGTGCGGCGAGGGCACGATGGCCGCCACCTACCTGAATCTCGGCGAGCCATTTGCCCGCTGCGCCACGAGCGCGGCGCGCCGCTTCCTGGACGCCTTGGTCCGCGAACTCTTTGCGAAGCCCGTTGTTGAAATCCCCGGGGACCCGCCGGTGGATGTTGTGGTCACCCGCCTGAAAGGGCAACTGGCCGTCCACGTGGTAAACACGGGTGGCCCGCACGCGGACCCGACGGTCGATACGTTCGACGACCTGCCCGCCTTGGCGCCGCTCGAAGTGCACGTGCGAATGAAGCGGCGGCCGGAGCGGGTTCTGCTTCAGCCCGGCAACCGGCATCTGGCGTTTCACTTCCGCGAGGGCGCGGCCGAGATTACGCTGCCGCGACTGGAGTTCCACGAGATTATCGTGCTCGAAGAAGCCGACGCGTAGCCACGGGCCGGGCAACACGAAACGAGGTGACGCTGTGAGTCGCATTCTGCGCCTGGCCGTCGCGGTGGCGGCACTGACCGTTCTCGTTGCCAATGGCTCGACGAGCGGGGCGGCCGTGCCACCGCCCGGCCCGGTTCAGCCGGTCCCGACACCACGCCAACTGGCGTGGTTCGAGCGCGAGATGATCGCGTTCGTCCACTTCGGCGTGAACACGTTTACCGACCGAGAATGGGGCACCGGCAAGGAAGACCCGGCGATCTTCAACCCGACGCAACTCGATGCCCGCCAGTGGGCTCGCGCCTGCAAAGCCGGCGGCCTGAAAATGATCGTCCTGACGGCCAAACACCACGACGGGTTCTGCCTCTGGCCCAGCGCCCTGACCGATCACGGCGTCAAGTCGAGTCCGTGGCGGGGCGGGCGGGGCGACGTTGTCCGCGAACTCGCCGACGCCTGCCGGGCCGAAGGACTCGAACTCGGCGTGTACCTGTCCCCGTGGGACCGACACGAACCAACGTACGGCGACTCGCCGAAGTACAACGCCTACTATCTCAAGCAATTGGACGAACTGCTGACCGGCTATGGCAAGGTGGGCGAACTCTGGTTCGACGGGGCCTGCGGCGAGGGGCCCAACGGCAAACGGCAGGTCTATGACTTCGAGGCCTACTGGGCCGCGGTGCGGCGGCTCCAACCCGACGCCTGCATGTTCTCCGACGTGGGGCCCGACGTCCGCTGGGTGGGCAACGAGCGCGGCTTTGCGTCGGACCCGAACTGGTCCATGATCGACAAGGCCGCCATGCGCCTCGGCAAACGCAACGCCGAGCAAACGCACGGTCGCATCGACGGGCCGGACTTCGTGCCGACCGAGGTCAACACCTCGATTCGCCCGGGCTGGTTCTACCACGCCGCCCAGGACGACAAGGTCAAGTCGCTGGACCACCTGCTCGACATCTACTACGCCTCGGTGGGGATGAACGGGGTGATGATGCTGAACATCCCGCCCGACCGCCGAGGCCTCTTCCACGAGAACGACGTGGCCCGGCTCCGCGAGGTCAAGGCCGTCATCGACGCCACCTTCGCGTGCGACCTGGCGCGCGGCAAGCCGGCCACGGCCACCCGTGTCCGAGGCAACGCCGACGCGTACGGGCCGGCTGGCGCGCTCGACGGCAACCCGGATACCTTCTGGGCCACCGATGACGGCGTCCTGTCGGCCTCGATGGAAGTGGACCTGGGCGAACCCGTTACCTTCAACCGAGCGATGGTCCGCGAGGCCATCCGCCTCGGACAGCGGGTCAAGGCGTTCGCCGTCGACGCGTGGGCGGACGGCCAGTGGAAGCCACTCGGCCGAGGCCAGACGGTCGGCCACAAACGCCTGCTCCGCTTCCCGGACGTAACGGCGTCGAAGGTGCGGCTCGCAATTGAGGACGCCCGGGCGTGTCCGGTCATCTCGGCGTTCGGCGTGTTCCTGGCCCCGTCGAAGGCGCCGAGCGCCTCGACGTAGCGGCCGACCGGGGCTGCGCATGGGCCGGGGTCAACAAGACGGCGCGGCCGGTGCTGACACCGACCGCGCCGCGTTCGCGTCTGGTTGCTGCGTTTTGAACCGGCCCCTTAGCCTTTGACACGTACGACGTCGCACGCGGACTGCGTGTCGGCGCCCACGGCAAGCGTCAGGGTAATCGTGGCGGTGTTGGCGGTGGCGGCCTCGATGACGGCGTCGGCCAACACGCGCGCGACCAATTGGCCCCGGTCATCGGCGTAGACGGTGGTAACCGTCACGGGGGTGCCGTCGACGTCAACGGCGACGCTGCCCGGGGTAACGCCTTCCAGCGGCACGTTCGTGTGAATCGTCACGGCGTCGCCGGGCGCGGTGCGAACAACGGTGGCCGGAGCGACGTAGATGGCGAAGTCGCCCTCTCCGCCAGACTTGCCCGACCGGTACGAGAGCGCCGCTGTGGCGCTCAGCCCCACCAGGATGCCAACAACAGCCAACCCAACCAGCACATTCCGCATGGTAAACCTCCTTTGACCACGATAGTGACAGACCGCTCACCCCTCGGTCTGCAGGGATACTAACGGACGGTGACGGGATCCTACCCCCCAGGCGCACAGTAATGATAACAGCGGCTCGAAAAAAATCAAGGGGTCGCGTAGCGTCAAACGTCAAACGGTCGCCAGCGTTGTGGGCGTACGTGTACCGCCTGACACATCGGTTGCCCGGTTCCGGGGAGGTTCCTTACCGCCGGGTGTGCGTTTCGAGGAGTTTCTGGGCCGCGTGCGAGGTTTCTGAAGACGAATGGCCCACGCCGGGCACCGTCTGAAGGCGCCAACGCAGGGGGACGCCCATGTGCCCGGCCTCCTCGGTGGCGGCTTTGAAGAATGTGTGCCCGCGGGCGAAACGGTGAGGCCCTTGCGCGTTGGCACCCGACGACGTATTCAGGTCGAGGGCGTTCGGTTTGACGTCCTGGTCGCCGAGCAGGAGCACGAGCGGCTGGCTGAACGCCCGGGCAAGCGATTCCTTGGTGGCCACGGAGTCTTTTAGACCATAGGGGTACTCTACGGCAAACGTCGGCATGGCGTACCATCCCGCGTTGGCCGCAAAGGCCGTTTCGATGCGGGCGTTCGGCACGAACAGAACCAGGCGGTGAACGAACTGGCCCCCCGCCGAATGCCCGAAGATGAGATACCGCGACCGTTGGCTCCCGGTGGCGAGGCGAACGGCGTCGAAGAGCCGCTCGATCGCCGTGTACGTCCACTTGGCCGGCGGCACCGCGCCCCAAAGGCCGGTCAGGTTACCTCGGTTGTACATTGCCCCGCCGGGGTAGTGCGCGTTGGAGAACTCCGGAGCAAGCACCAGAACGCCGTGCCGGTCGGCATACTCCGTCCAGCATTGCAGGGCGCCCACGGCCTTGCGCGACATGCCGTGCATGGCAAAGAGGATGGGCGACGCCTGCCCGAACGAGCGCGGCCGGTACGTGTGAACGGGAATCGGTCGCTGGGGGTTGCCCGCGGGATCGCGGAACACGAACTGGCCGTGGCCCGGGGCAATCGTAATACGTGGGACGGCCTCGTCGGCAAGCAGAGGCAGCGCCGACAGAAGGACGCCCGTCGTGGTCACAAGCAGAATGCGTGCGCTGCGCATCATCTTCCCCCCGTGCCACCAGTCTCCTTAAGAAGCGGGCGACCCGACTGACGCCTACGTGCCGCAATTGCCCGAGCGGTTGCACGACAGGGGGGCGGGTTCGAGTTCCTCGCCCTCGGTCATCGCGTGCACCAGGACCTGGTCCGTGCGGCTCTGGTCGCGGTACACGGTGATGCCCTTGCAACGCATGTCGTAAGCCATGCGGTAGATGGCGTCGATATCTTCCGGTGCGGCATCGTGCGGCAGGTTGACGGTTTTCGAGACGGCGTTATCGACGTGCTCCTGGAAGGCGGCCTGAATCCGGACGTGCCGCTCGGGCGCGATTTCGTGCGCCGTGACAAAGAGGTCGGCCACGTCGTCCGGCACACCCTTGACGTCGCGCAGGGTCTTGGCCTTGGCCACGCGGTCCACAAGAGCCCGCGACCAGAAACCACGCGTCTTGGCCACCTCCTCGAAAATGGGATGGATCTGCAGCAATCGGGCGCCGTCCAGGACGCGCCGTTCCAGGGCAAGGGCGAAAACCGGCTCAATGCCGCTCGAACACCCCGCCATGATCGAAAGCGTTCCTGTTGGGGCCACCGTGGTGCGGCAGGCATTCCGGTAAGCGGGCGAATCCGGCCGGTCGTATACGCTGCCCGAGATGTTCGGGAAGGGGCCGCGAATATCGGCCAGGGCCGCGCTCGCGCGGTCGGCCTCGTTCCGGATGAAGTTCATGACGTCGCGGGCCACCTCCTCGGCCTTGTCGGAATCGTACCGGACGCCGATCCTGAGGAGCATGTCGGCAAAGCCCATAACGCCCAGGCCGATCTTGCGGTTCCCCATAACCATCTCGGCGATTTGCGGCAGGGGGTACCGGCTCATCTGGATACAGTCGTCCAGGAAACGGACGGCCTGGCGGACGACTTGGCCGAGGTGATCGTAGTCGATGCGGTCGCGGTCGACGACCGTGTTCAGGTTAATCGACCCGAGGTTGCAGGCCTCGTACGGCAGGAGGGGTTGCTCGCCGCAGGGATTCGTGCACTCGATGCGGCCAAGGTGCGGCGTGGGGTTGGCCGCGTTCATGTGGTCCAGGAAGACGGCGCCCGGGTCGCCGCCCGCGTAGGCGCTGGTGACCATGGTTTCCCAGATGCGTGCGGCGGGGACGCGCCGCATGATGCGGCCGCCGTGCGGGTTCACGAGGTCCACGTGTTTGCCGTGAGCCAGCGCGTGCATGAAGGCGCCGGTGCAGGCCACCGAGATGTTGAAGTTTTCGAGCTCTCCGGGCTGGAGTTTGCACCGGGCAAATGCTTCGACGTCCGGGTGGTCGCACCGCAGGATGCCCATGTTGGCGCCGCGGCGGAACCCGCCCTGGTTAATGGCGCCCGTTGCGTAATTGAAGACCTTCATAAACGAGATGGGGCCCGAGGCGCGGCCGCGGCTCGATTCCACGAGATCATCCATGGGGCGGATGCGGCTGAACGAGAACCCCGTTCCGCCACCCGATTTGTGGATCAGGGCCGCGTACTTGATGGCGTCGAAGATACGCTCGATGTCGTCCGGCACGGGCAGCACAAAGCAGGCGGCAAGTTGCTGAAGCCGGCGGCCCGCGTTCATGAGCGTGGGCGAGTTGGGCAGGAACTCGAGCCGGGCCATCATGCCGTAGAACTCTTCCTCGGCTAGGCGCACGTCGCGGATGGTGCCCCACGTCAGCTCCGCCTGAGCCACGTTGGCAGCCACGCGGCGGAACATGTCCTCGGGCGACTCGATAGGTTGGCCCGTCTCGTCCTTCTTCAGGTATCGTTTCACGAGGACAAGGCGGGCATTCTCCGACAGGGCGATTTTCTCGGGGGTGGCGGCGTCGATGACCGGAAAGTTGACCTTCATCGGATTCCCCAGACCACGGTGATTCCCAGGTATTGTACCGTTCAGGCGACTGCGATTCTACGGGTTGTATATGTCGGGTTCCTCGGACGCATGTGTCTGGCCAGGGGGACCGCCCTCGGGGGGCTCGGTGTCCACCGGTTCCTCGGCATCGGCGGTATCCGACGCGTCGTCGTGGGTCTCGCGGCCAAGGAGTTCGTCGTCCGTATAGAGGGGAGCGGTGGTCTGAACGTCCGCCACGTGGATGGAGTCGAGAATGGCGTCGAACTCGGTCTTCTCGAGTTGGGTGGTTTCGGCATTGTCGTCAAGGACGCTGCGGCCGGAAGGCCGGCGTGGGCGTTTCCGACGGATGGCGTCGCGCGATTTACCGGCCCCTCGGGGCTTGCGCGGCTTGACGGGTTCCTCGGTGGCGGGGTCGCGCAGGTACACGGTCAGGTTCTGGAAATCCTTGGCCTGTTCGGTACCGATGCGGCGCTGGCGGACGAGTTCCAGAATGGCCAGGAACATGGCGATGCAGTAATTGACGCCCCGGCCGCCGGCAAACAGGTCGGTGAAGCGGATGGTCCGCTCACGCTCCAGCCGCTGGATCAGTTCGGCGGCCGCGTCCTCGACGGGTGTGTCGTCGTATACAACCTCGCGGGGTTTCGAGTACCCAAGGGTCCGGATGACGCCCGAGAAGGCGCTGATGAGGTCCCAGACTTCGATGCCTTCGAGCAGGTGCTCGGCAGGCACGTCATCGTCGGCCTGCAGATCGCGCAGGAGACGGTCGTCGAAACGGCGCGGGTGCCGGCGAACCATGTCGCGGCCGCGCTCCGACAGGTGCCCAGCGGCGCTCTTGTACCGGCGGTAGTCGATGAGTTGCCGGATCAGCGTTTCGCGAGGGTCCTCGTCATCCTCGTCGGCGAGGTCGTCCTCGGCGGCCGGGGGGCGGGGCAGCAGCGCACGGCTCTTAAGCTCCAGGAGTGTGGCCGCCATCACGATGAACTCGCCGGCCAGCTCAATGTCCAGGGCCTTCAGGGCCTCAAGGTAGGCGACGTACTGGTCGGCGATACGGGCCACCGGCAAGTCGCGGACGTCGACCTCCTCCCGACGAATGAGGTACAAGAGGAGGTCCATCGGGCCGTTGTACATCTCCAGGTCGACTTTGTATGTCATGCGATGACCTCACGCCCGAGCCGAACGTCGGGCCTGTCACAGGGACCGTGGCGTCGCCGGGGCCTTACATCGCCCCCAGGCCGGTCAGGCGTTTGACGGCCTCAAGGGTCTCGTTGGCGGTCGCCTTGGCCCGTTGGGCCCCGTCGGCCAGAATCGCCAGGAGCCGCTCCGGGTCGGCATCGAGTGCCTGTCGGCGGCGGCGGGGTTCGTCGAGGTAGTCCACGAGGACCTCGGCCAGCCGCCTCTTACAGTCGGTGCAGCCCCACTTGGCCTCGCGGCACTGTTGGGCCACGTTGTCGACCTCGTCGGGCTTGAAGGTCTTGTACCAGTCGCAGACGTTACATTCATCGGGGTGCCCAGGGTCGGCGAGCCGTGCCCGCTTCGGGTCGGTGATCATGGTCATGACCTTCTGGCGGATGGTATCGGGCTCGTCGGCAATGTCAATCTGGTTGCCGTAACTCTTCGACATCTTACGGCGGTCCAGCCCCAGGAGTCGTGGGCTGGTTGTGAGTTCGGCCTTGGGCTCGACGAGGAGGTCCTGGCCCACGAGGTTGTTGAAGCGGCGGACGACCTCGCGTGTGAGTTCGAGGTGCGGCAACTGGTCTTCGCCCACGGGCACGCAGTGGGCCCCGTAAATTACGATGTCTGCCGCCTGGAGCACCGGGTAGCCGAGGAATGCGTAGTTGTGGACGTCGCGGGTGGTCAGCTCGCGCATCTGTTCCTTATAGGTGGGGCACCGTTCCAGCCAGCCGATGGGCGTGTAGCACGAGAGGATGAGGTGCAATTCGGCGTGTTCGGGCACGTCGCTCTGCCGAAAGATGACGCTCCGCTTCGGGTCGAGGCCGCACGCAATGAAGTCGAGCAGCACCTCGCGCGAGGCGTCGGCGATGCCCGCAGGCGTTTCGTACTCGCTCATGAGGGCGTGGTAGTCGGCAATCATGAAGTAACAGTCGTAGGTGTCCTGTAGGTCGCGCCAGTTCGCCAGCGCGCCCACCAGGTTTCCCAAATGGAGTCGGCCGGTTGGCCGCATGCCGCTCAGGATACGTTTGCGGGGACGTTCGGTGGTTGCCATGATTCGTCTTTCGTTCCTTCCTAACTCAATGGCGTTACGCTAACTGCTGAAACAGGTACGGCCAGGCATCGGTGCCAGCAAACAGAAGCGTCAGCAGGACGATGGGCCACATCAGGATACCCGTCACGTAATTGACCGCCACCACGGCGAGCAGCAGAATCGGCCCGTAGCGGCTCAGTTGGGTAAAGCGGATGGCGGCGTTCAGCGGGAGCAGGTTCTTCACGATGTGCGACCCGTCGAGCGGTGCAATCGGCAACAGGTTGAACACACCGAGGCCGAAGTTCACGAGTACGGCGTGCCCCATCAACGTCCAGACGATTCCCGCGGCCCGGGTCGTCGGGGCCATGCCGGCCACGAGCAGGACGCGGGCCACCAGGGCCACGCCGATCGCCATAGCAAAGTTCGCCGCCACCCCGGCGCCGCCCACGAGGATCTCGTCGCGCCGCCTCGTCTCGTACGAGAAGTTTGTCGTGTCCACCGGCACAGGCTTGGCCCACCCGATGGGGGCAAACAGCAGGCATAGCGTGCCGATGGGGTCGAGGTGCGGCAGGGGGTTCAGCGTCAGGCGCCCCGCGCGGAGGGCGGTATCATCCCCGCACTTGTGGGCCACCCATCCGTGCATGAACTCGTGGACGGTCAGCGCGAACAGGACGACGGGCAGGCGCAGAATCAGCCCTCGAATCGCCTCCGGATCGAACGCCACGCAGGGTCTCCCATGACCGTTCCCGTGCCAGGTTCATGGTTGCGACTGTTAAGGTCGGTACTGTAGCGGTCTGCCTGGCCGAAGTCAACGTTGTCTTGACCGTGCCGAGCACGAGAACGTGCGGCGCGGCCGTGGCGTAACGGACTGTCCGGTAAGGGCCGGGACGCGACGGCCACGACGGCCGCTGGCCTTGCATCGACCCGAATGAGCCGATATACTCGGGTGAACGTGCGGCATGGGCGTTTAGCTCAGTTGGCTAGAGCGCCTCTCTTACAAGGAGGAGGTCAGAGGTTCAAGTCCTCTAACGCCCACCACAGGCGCCGCGGAACCGGACCATCAAAAGACGCGGGCGACGGCTCTATCGAGCATCGCCCGCGTTTCATGCTTATAGGGTCAAGCCGTTGTGCTAGCGGCAGCGACGCTTGAGGTTCGTCTTCGGGCAACGGGGACCCCTGGAAGGGCAATCGCCGTCGTCGTCATCGTCATGCTTCTTCGCAGGATGGCAGCGGTCGCGGTCGTTATCACGGTTCTTCGCGCCTTGACAGCCGTCGTCATCATCAGCGTCGTCGCCATCAAGCAGTTTATCGCCGGACGTCTCGCAGGGCTCGACGCAGTCCTGGCTGTTGCAGTAGGCGTCGAGCAGGTCCTTGAGGGCGAGCATGTCGGCCTCGAGGTCGCCGCACGGGGCCGAGCCGGGCGGGTCGGCGGCCAGGAGGATGTCGGCCTTGACAAGCGTCTGGACGACATCGGCCGTGGGGCTGCCCGAGAGGAGGTTGAATTTCGCCGCGATCATGAACTTGGCGAGTTTCGCGGAGGCATCGTTGGCCGCCTTCTGGCCGTCGGGCGTCTTGTTGCACAGCATCCGCATGAGCGCTTCGGAATCGTACCGGACGCCGCCGAGGGTGAGCCAGCGGACGGGCCATGCGCTAAGGTGGTTCTTCCAGTACCCCGGGGTGCGGGGGCAGAAGCCGCCAGCCCCGGTCGTGCCCAGGTTGCCTTTGGCGATTCCGTCAAAATCCTCGCAGAACGAGACGAACGTGGAGTTCTCGCACGTCAGGACCATGCCGGCGGTGCCGCCGAAGACGCCTGCCATGGCCCCGCCCTCGACCTCGAACGTGAAGTCGAAGAGCGTGAGGTTATCGGAGGCCTTCTCAAAGCCCATCGCAAGGATGTCGGCCCGCAGGAGGTCGCCGCTGTACTCGGGGTTTCCGTCGTCGTCGAGGTCGATCGTGCCCTCGAGAACGAGGTCGTCACCCGGCACGCCGCCCACGGCAGCGCCGCCGCGGAGAACCTTGGTCTCGAGGTGCAGTGTGACCGAACCGATGGGCATCAGAACCTCGGCCCCGTTGTACACGAGGACGAGGGCGGTAGCGTCTGCCACCAGCAACCCCTCTTCGGCCAGGTAGTGCAGCGTAATCCGGCCGCTCGAGTTGAACCCGATAATCGGCTTCTCCAGCGTCACGCCGAGCAGACCCTCAGGCGCCGGTTCGCAGGGAGCCGACTGGGGCGGGCAACACGGCGTTTCCGTGTGGCAGGCGAACAGGCTGGAAGCCAAAAGGCCCGCCAGAACAAGCGCGTACAGCGAACAGGTCCGTTTCATAACTAGCCCTCGTCGCATTGTGATCGAAATATCCGGGCTACGCGGTCGGTGGCCGATCCACCGGCTTCCCCCGAGGCCCGCTTATCGTATGGCCTTACCGCCTCCGGCGCCCCGCAAACGCCAGGCCCCCAAGGGCCAGGAGCGCCACCGTGGCGGGCTCCGGAACCAGGAACGCGTCCGCCGTGCCCGAGAACCCGTCGTTCGAGAAATCCTGGCTCCAGGTCAGACTGGGACTGAGCGCCCCGGTGTTCAGGATGACGCCCGTTTGCGGGCTGAACAGGGCGGCGGCATCGCCCCCCGTGGTTGTGAAAAGGAACTCGAATGCCTGCGAGCCGTCGGTGCCGTAGGCCACGAGCGACCCCGTGAGCAGCGTGCCGCTGGTGTAGCCGAGCTCCGGAATCGTCCCGCCGATCGTCAACGTTCCGCCCGACGCGGCGCCCAACCCATCGATCATCGCGGACAGGTCGAACGTTCCTCCCGCGATGCTTTGGACGGTGGTGTCGGCCAGGGTCAGCGATGTTGCCATTCCTGAGGCGCTGAACACATCGGCCGAGGCGTCGTAATCGACGCCGATGACCAGGCTGGCAATATCCGGATCGATGCGTGTCAGGCCTATCATTCCGGCCGACGCTTGGCCCGCGGCCAGCACGCCCGCCATTATCGCTATCCCCAGCATCACGGACTTCTTCATGGCTTTCCTCCACATTCCTGCGGATGGGCAACGACGTGTCGCGTTGGTCGCTGCCTGTTCCCGATTCTGCACGGCGGCCGGTGACTACCACCGGCGCGTCCCGCTACCTCGGGAAGCCATGAATGTCAGGGCTTCCCGGGAAAGTCGTTGGCGTCTCACCCACGCGCCGCGAACGGCGCCGGCCGGGAGACGCTCGATACTTCCCCCGGAAGCCCTTGAATAGATGCTCAGCCTATGGTCGTGTCCTCCCCGGTCGCCACGCGCCTGAGCCAATTGCACGGTGACCGCAATCCCCTTGTTGCAAGTGTAAGTGTACTACTGTTTGGAGATTGGGCAAACCGGTGTATGAAAAAAGATGGCCGTTTTTGGCACATCGTTCGATAATCGAGGTCATTGTGACCAAGCGTGGCGCCCCCATTTTAACAACCTTGCGCAGAATGCACCCGGCGGATAGACGCCGCACCAGGCCCGTCGGCTGTTTTGGCGCCAGGCCGACGCCTGAGTGTCTTTATGCCCTGCGGGGGCAGGCTGTTTCAGGCTGTCACCGTCCGGCAGGCGACCCTTGACCTCTCGCGCCGGTCCGCTAGGATAGGGCCGTGGAAGGCTGGCGGGCTCCGCGGTTTTCGCTGGTGCTGCGGGGCACGCCCGCTTCGGGAGGATTCAGGAGGAAACGGTATGGTATCCAGGCGTACGTTTCTTAAGGCCATTGGGCTGGGCGCAGCGGCAGCCTTCGTACCGGGCCAGGCGTGCGGTGCCGCACGCCAAAGCACGCCGCCCAACATTCTCTTTCTGCTTGTCGACGACCAGCGGAACGACACGCTGGGGTGCGCAGGCCACGCGATCCTGAAGACGCCCCACGTCGACGCGCTGGCCGCCCGCGGCGTCCGCTTCCGCAACATGTTCGTCACGACGAGCATCTGCGCGGCGAGCCGGGCCAGCATTTTCACCGGGCTGCACGAGCGGACACACCGCTTCACCTTCGGCACGCCGCCCATCATGCGGCCGCACTCGGATGCCAGTTATCCGGTGCTGATGCGGCAGGCGGGGTACTACACGGGGTTCATCGGCAAGTTCGGCGTAGGCGTGGAAAAGGGCGTCCAGGACCAAATGTTCGACTACTACCGCCCCATGGGCCGCAACCCGTACTTCAAAAAGCAGCCGGATGGGTCGAAGCGGCATACGGCGGAACTGTGCGGCGACCGGGCGCTGGAGTTCCTCGGCGAGGTGCCCAAGGGCAAGCCGTTCTGCCTCTCGGTGAGTTTCAACGCCGTCCACGCCGAAGACTCCGACAAGAAGGACCATTACCCCTGGCCGAAGGCCGTCGACGGCATGTACGAAGCTGTCGAGATTCCCAAACCGCGCCTCGGCGACCCGGCCATCTTCGAGAGCCAGCCCCCCGTGCTCAAGGACTCGATGAACCGCGACCGCTTCTTCTGGCGGTGGGATACCCCTGAGAAGTACGACAAGAACATGCGGGCGTACTTCCGCATGATCAGCGGCGTCGACCGCGTCGTCGGCCGCGTGCTCCAAACACTGAAGGAGCGCGGACTCGACGAGAACACGGTCGTCATCTACACCGGCGACAACGGCTATTACATGGGCGACCGCGGGTTCGCCGGCAAGTGGTCGCATTACGAACAGTCGCTGCGCGTGCCGCTCATCATCTACGACCCGCGGCAGACGCAGGGGCAGGGGGGGCGGGTCGTGGACCCGATGGCCCTGAACGTTGATCTCCCCGCCACCATGCTCGACTTGGCCGGCGTGCCCGTGCCCGAGCACTATACGGGCCGGAGCCTCGCCCCGATTTGCGACGGGCGCCAACCCGCCGGCTGGCGGACGGACTTCTTCTGCGAACACCTCATGGATAATAATCGCATCCCCAAGTGGGAGGGCGTGCGCGGCGACCGGTACGTCTACGCCCGCTACTTCGAGCAGAGCCCCCTCTACGAATTCCTGCACGACTTGAAAACCGACCCGGACCAACTCAGGAACCTCGCGGCCGATCCGCAGTACGCCGCGACACTCGCCACGATGCGCAAGCGGTGCGACGCACTCCGCGACGCCTACGGCGGCCCGTACACGCCGCGAAAACGCCAGCGCAAACCCAAACCGAAGCCCGCCCCGAAACCTCCCCCATCGAAGTAACTTCGCCTGACCCGGCCCAGGGGTCACGTGACAGAACGGCCGGTGGTCGGGGACGAAGCGTCCCCGACCTGTCCCGTTGGAAAACCCGCGCCGTGGCCCCGGCGGGCCACGCGCTTCCAGCAAGACCGGATCGCGCAGCACTCCCGGACGGCTGCAACGCCTGGGGTTGGTTCCGGCCAAGGAGTTCCGTCCAATGGACCAGGTTTACGTGTCGATCACCGACCGCTGCAACCTGCGGTGCCGATGGTGTTTCTGGGAAGACGTTGCCTCGGCCACCAACGATGCCTTCGACCTGGAGGCCGTTGTGGGGACCATCGGGGCGCGCCTGAACGGTCAGCCGGTCATGACGGTCGTGTTTTACGGTGGCGAGCCAACGTTGCGCATGGACCGCGTGGCGGACCTCATGGCCCGGCTGCCGGAGGCATACCCGGACCTCGCGTGGCGCTTCGCCATTCAGACGAACGGCACGCGGCTGAGCGACGTCGAGCCGATCGCCGATGACCTGTGGTACCTGTCGGTGTCGTTCAACGAATACACAGTGCCGGAGATGGACTGGGCGGCGCTCGAGCGGCTTGCGCCGCGTTTGCCGATTATCGCGCGGCTCGTCTATGCCGGGGGCAACTTCACCCGGTACGTGCGTGCCGCCCTGCCATACGCGAGCCACGTGTACTGGCAACTTGTCAGCGCGCCGGCGCTGCCGTTTACGCCGGACGCGTACGGGGCCGCCCTCACCGAAACGCTGGCCTTGGCCGCAGAAAGCCGTCGGCGGTTCATCCCGTTCGATTACGCCTGGGCATGTCTGTGCGGGGCCGGCGGTTACCCGCCTCCGGGCGGGTTCCCGTGTGGCATCCTGGACCACTTCACGTACGTCGATACCAACGGCGGCGACTTCCCGTGCGATGAACTGGCGTTGCCGGAGGCGCGCGACCGGCTTGCCGAGGCCTTTGGCCGCCTCGAAACCCTTTGCGAGGGGTGCGACCTGCTGGCATACTGTCGGAGGCGGTGCCCGGCCATCTACGTCAAGTACGGGCAGGAGCCGTTCTCGGCGTACTGCCGCCTGACACGGATGTTGTTCGACGAGGTAGCCGCTACGGGCTTCGTCGGCCGTGTGCCCGACGACGTGTCGCTCCAGTGCGAGGTCCTGCCGTAGGGTCTGGCCGGGAGCGCAGGCTAAACGCGTACCCTCGGGAGGGAACGGCATGACGCCGACCATGCGACGGCTGGTCCTGGCGATGCTGGCGGTTCTGGCGGTAACCCTTGGTTCGGCCGAGGCAGCGGCTCCGGCCAAACGCCCCCGGGCCACGCGCATCGCCGTGGACCTCGGCCCGTACATGACGGCCGACGAGGCTGGCCGCAGTGAGGCCAAGGTCAATTGGCTCGACGCCGACACGTCCGACGACACCGTCTGCACCCAGGCCTTTGCCGCCCTGGAACTCCAGCAGTACCTCCGCCGGGCAACCGGGCGGCACGAGGAGTTCCGCATCATGGATGATGGGAGCGCCGTGAGCATCAGCTACGGCTGCGACTGGATTCTCCTCGGGCGGGCCGACGGGAACGCCCTCGCCCGGGCGCTGCCTCAGAAAGAGCGTGACGCGATGGCCACCGCCCTGGACGGCCTGGGCTCACAAGGGTACGCCCTCCGGACGATTAGCATGGGCAACCGCCGCTTCTTCTGGTTGGCTGGGGCGAGTCGGGTCGGCACGCTATACGCCGCGTATGACTTTCTGCATCGCCAGGGGGTCCGATGGTTCGCGCCGGAAGCGATCCACGAGGAGGTGGCTCCGGTGGCGGACCTTACCGCTTGCAGCGCCGTGGAGAAGCCCGACTTTCTGACGCGCGGGTTCCACGCCTGGGAAAATCGCGGCGACGAGCCGTTCTTGCTCTGGATGGCCCGCAACCGCTTCAACTATTGGTGCGTTGAGCAGCCCGAGCACGCTCTCATGCGGAAACTCGGCATCCGCATGGCCTGCGGCGGCCACGACGCCCAGCATCGGTTTCTGGAGCCCAAGAAGCCGTACCCGTATAACCACCCCACGTTCAAGGGCGACGAGGACAAACCCAAGGACCCGTACCCCGCAGGCGACGCGTATTGCGGCGACGCCGACGGCAACGGCACGCTCACGTATTTCGAGGCCCATCCCGAGTGGTACGCCCAAGTCGGCGGCAAGCGGATACCCGGCATCAAGGGGTCGTTCGGCACGAACTACTGCACGTCGAACGCGGACGCCACGACCGAGTTCATGACGAACTACGTGCAGGCCCTCGTGGACGGCCCGTACCGCGACGCCGACGTCGTCCGCTTCTGGACGCTGGACGGGGGCAAGTGGTGCGGGTGCAAGGCGTGCAAGGCCCTCGGCACGCCGACCGACCGGAACCTCTTGCTCGTCCATCGCCTGGCCGAGGAGATCGCAAAGGCCCGGGCCGACGGGCGCATCAACCGGCCGATTACCGTTCGGTTCCTGGTGTACCATGACGTCCTGGCGCCGCCCACGGGGCCACTGCCCGAGGGGTTTGATTACAACACGTGCGTCGCCACCTACTTCCCGATCTGCCGGTCGTATGTGGTGCCGATCGACGACGGGCGGAGCCCGAAGAACGCCTCGTACATGAAGCAACTCAAGGGCTGGGTGGCGGACACCGACCGCCACTGGCGCGGCAACCTGTGCATTGGCGAATACTACAACGTGTCCGGGTACAAGTGCCTGCCCATCTGCTTCATGCACACGATGGCCAAAGACATCCCCACGTACCACGCGATGGGGGCCCGGCACTTCCATTACATGCACGCCGTGACGGCCGGCATGGGCAACAAGGCGCTGACCCACTACCAACTTGCCCGGCAGTTGTGGAACGTCGAGACGGACCCTGAGGCCGTGTGGGACGACTACTTCGGCAGGCGGTACGGGCCGGCCGCCGTAGCGATGCGCTCGTTCTACGCCTCGCTCGAGACGATGCTCGCGAACGTCACGCAACTGAAGTACGGCCTCGCCCGGCGGCTCGACCGCGGCTCAGAAGACCTCTTCCCGACGCCGGAACTGCGGTATCGCCGCGAAGAAGGCAAGAAGTGCAACGGGCCGACGCTCGTCGAGATGGTCGAGGCGGCGCGGGCGTGCCGCGAACGCATCGACAAGGCCATCGCGGCAAAGCCCCCGGAAACGATTCGCGCACGCTTGGCCGAAGACGAACGCCTCTTCACCTACGGTGAGCGGACGATCCTGTATTACGACGCGTGCGGGCGGGCGCATCGGGCTGTGCGGAAGAAGGACTTTGCGACAGCCCGCGCATGCCTGGTGCAGGCCCGCCGACTCGCGGATCTCCTGAAGAACGACACGACGAGCACGAAGCATTCGTCCTCGCACGCGAACGCGCCGAATGCCTTCGATGCCAGCCGGGCCACCCACGCCCTCGGCCACATCGAAAAGGCGATCGCGGCGGCGGAGAACGGGACAGGCGGGTGACGCGGCCCGGCCGGTAAGAAGGGCGGAAACTCTACACCTCCCCGGCGGTTTGAGCAGGCAGGCATGGAACGCGGCGGGTACGGAGACCCGCCGCGCTATTCCGTTCGCCCTCTCCCGCCGGGGGAGGGGGAATGGAAAGCATTTCCAAGGAGCCACGCATGCGGCACATGCTTTTCACGTCAGCGGCCGTTGGCCTGCTGCTCGCGGTCGTGACGGCGGGTGCAGTGGGTCAGGCGCCGACTGCGCCCGCCAACTGGCCGCGCTTCCTCGGGCCCAACGGACGGGCGGTCGTTCAGGGCGTCACGTTTCCCGCTACCTGGACCGACGCCGACTACGTCTGGAAGGGTACCCTGAAGGGCGGCGGGCACTCCTCACCGGTGGTCTGGGGCAACCGCGTCTTCATTACGAGCGGCAACCAGAAGACGGCCGCCCGGCACATCCAGTGCTTCAAGGCGGACGACGGCGCCGCCCTCTGGACGAAGACGTACGCGGGATCCCCGTGCCGGCAGAACTCGTTGAACGCATACGCCGTGACGACGCCCGCGCTCGACGCCGAGCGGCTGTACCTCTCGTGGGCCACACCCGAGCGGTACGTCGTGGTGGCCCTCACGCACGCCGGCGAGGAGGTCTGGCGGCGCGACCTCGGCCCGTGGAAAAGCCAGCACGGGTACGGGGGATCGCCGATGGTGGTCGGCGATACGGTCATCCTGACCAACGACCAGTTGGGGCCGAGTTCTATCGTGGCTCTCGACGGCGCTACCGGCGCCATCCGCTGGAAAACGCCGCGCCCCACCAAGGACAAGTCGGCTTACGCCGTGCCGTGCTTGTTCCGCTCGTCCACCGGGTCACGGCACCTGGTCGTCATCAGCAAGGCGGCGGGGGTGGCGGGGCTCGACCCCGCAACGGGGCGGGTGCTGTGGCAAGCCGCCGACACCATGCCGCAACGGGTCGTCAGTTCGCCGACGCTCGCAGGCGACCTTGTGCTGGGCACGTGCGGCACGGGCGGCCGGGGTAAGCACCTCATTGCTATCCGCCCGCCGGCATCCGACGGCGGCAAGGCGGAGGTGGCTTGGACGGTCACGAAAGACGCCCCGTACGTGCCCACGTCCATTTTTTACGACGGGTGGGTGCTCCTCTGGAGCGACAAGGGCGTCGTCTCGTGCGTCGAGGCCGCCACGGGCGAACGCATCTGGAGCCAGCGGGTGGGCGGCGGCACGTATTACGCCTCGCCGATTCTCGTCGGCGACAAGGTGTACAACACGTCCACGACGGGCGAGATGGTCGTCCTGAAGGCCGGCAAGGTGTTCGAAGAGCTCGGCCGCAACGACCTGGGCGAAAAGTGCCAGGCCACGCCGGCCGTCGCGGGCGGTCGCATGTTCATCCGGACGTGGTCGCGTCTGATGGCCCTCGCGGCGGAGGAGTAAAGCGGCGCGGCACCTAGACGTCCACCTCCAACCCGTCGTAGGCCAGGTGGATGCCTTCCGGCACCTCCGTGCAGGCGGGCAGGGCCGCCTCGGTTTCGGCGTGGTCGAGGTCGTGCGTCATATGGATGAGATAGGCCCGGTGCGGGGCCAGGTCGCGGATGGCCTCCACCGCCTGGGCCACCGTAAAGTGGGTCGGGTGCGGCCGGTGGCGGAGGCCGTCGAGGAAGAGCACGTCGAGCCCCTGCAGTCGCTCGCGCGATTCGGCGGGCAGGCCGCAGCAGTCCGGGCACCACGCCAGCGACCCGCCGTCCGGGGCGTCCACGCGAACCCCGGTGGCCGGCAGCGCTCCGTGGTCCATGCGGATGGGCGTCAGCCGGTGACCCGCCATCTCGACCGGGCCCGTCCAGGCGCGCCACTCGACCACGGGAATGCCGAACGAAAGCCACCCCATGTCGGTAATGGCGTACTCAAAAATCCGCTGAATGCGACCCAGGGCGCTCGGATGGGCGTACACGGGCATGGCCTGCTGTTGGAGTTCGGCAAACCGGCGAAGGTCGTCAAAGCCCATGATGTGATCGGAGTGGGCGTGCGTAATCGCGACGGCGTCCACGCGGTCCAGGCCGTGGGCAATGGCCTGGAGCCGGAGTTCGGGGGTCGTGTCAACGAGAAGGGTCTCGGCGCCAAGGCGGATGGCGGCCGAGGTACGCATCCGACGGTTCCGCGGGTCCGAGCTCGTGCAGACGGGGCACCGGCACGCAATCATCGGAACGCCGTGACTCGTGCCGGAGCCGAGGACCGTCAGGCGCACGGGGTCACCCGCCTTCCGGCTCGGCCACCTGCTTGAGGTCGTCGGGCAGGTCTTCGGCGTGTCGGCACTTGGGGTATCCGGAGCATCCGAGGAACTTCCCGCGCCGGCCGGAGCGGATGACGAGGTTCTTGCCGCAGTCCGGGCACGCGCGGTCGGTGGGGATTGCGCGTGGCCGGGCAGGTCGGCCGCCTTTGCCTTTGGCGCCGCCGGCCTTGCTGCCGCCGGTGGTGGCAATGCCCATCTTCTGCTTGAGTTCGTTAGTCAGCGGTCGTGCGTTGCGACACTTGGGATAGGCCGAGCAGGCCAGGAACGGCCCGCGTCGTCCGCGTTTAACGACCATGGCGGCGCCACACTTCTCGCAGGTTTCGTCGGTTTCGACGGGCCGGATGGGGTTGCCCTCGGCGTCGCAGGGCAATGTGTTCTTGCACTCGGGGTAGTTTTCGCACCCGAGGAACGGTTCGCCCCGGCGATTGGTCCTGAGGAGCATCTTGCCGTGGCACTTCTCGCATTCGTGCTCGGTGGGCTTGGGTGCGGGCCGTTCGTCGGCCTCCAGCGGGCGGGTGTATTTGCAGTCCGGGTACTTGGAGCACCCCAGGAACGGGCCGTTCTTGGACCAGCGCTTGACGAGTCCCCCGCCGCAGTCGGGGCAGGGGCCCGCTTCCTCGATGACCTCGTGCTTGGCGCTTTGCATGGTGTCTTTGGCTTGCTCGAGCGATTCCGAGAACGGCTCCCAGAACTCCCGAACCACCTGGAGCCAATTGATTTTCGAGGCCTCGACCTCGTCGAGCTCATCTTCCATGTGGCTGGTGAAGGCATAGTCCATGATCTTCTCGAAGTGGTCCTCAAGCTTCTTGGTGACCACCTCGCCCAGGTCGGTGGCGTACAGGCACCGTTTGCCGTGTTTCAGTTCCATCGTGTTGTGGCAGGCGTTGCATTGGTCGTTCTCAACCTCCGGACCGATGGGTTTGCCGTGAACGTTACACGGCACGGTGTACCGGCAGGCGGGGTAAGTCTTGCAGCGGAAAAACATGTTGCGTTTCTGGTCGACGTACCCGCGGTCCTGGATAGTCGAGACGATGCTGGCGTAGGTCGAGGGCCGGCCGATGCCCAGTTCCTCCATACGGCGCACCAACGACGCTTCGGTGTACCGGGCGGGCGGTTGCGAAAAGAGTTGGGCCAAGTCCAGGTTCTTCAGGTCCAGGGGGTTGCCCGGCTCCAGGGGGGGCAGCGGCTGGGCGTCCTTGGCCTTCGGGAGGCCCGCCACCTTCGTGTACCCGTCGAAGACGAGCACGCGGCCGCGGGTCTTGAAAAGGCCGGAGCGGCCCTCGGGTGCGCCGGCTTCCTGGGCGGTGGGCGTCTCGGTGGCCCGCACCTTGACGTCGGTCACGTCCCACTGGGCGGGTTTCATCTGGCTGGCCACGAATCGTGTCCAGATGAGGTCGTACAAGCGGGCCTCGTCGCGGCCGACGTGCTTGGCCACGGCGTCGGGCGTGCGGGTGACGTCCGTGGGCCGAATCGCCTCGTGGGCCTCCTGGGCCGATTTCTTCGAGCGGAAGTAGGGCGGCTTGTCCGGCAGGTACCCGGTGCCGTAGGTTGCCTCGATAAAGTCGCGTGCGGCCTGCTGGGCCGACGGCGCCACGTGGTGCGAATCCGTTCGCATGTACGTAATCAGCGCGACCGACCCCTCCGCCCCCAGTTCGACGCCCTGGTACAACCGCTGGGCCGTGGCCATGGTCTTGCGGGGCGAGAACCCGATCCTGGACCCGGCCGCCCGCTGCAGTTCGCTCGTGATGAACGGGGGCCCCGCCTTGTCGGTGGCCCGGCGGCTCTCGACCGACTCGACGGCGTAGGCGGCCTCGCGGAGCCAGTCGCCGACGGCGTGGGCCGCGTCGCGGTTGTCGGCGGCGAACGTGTGGCCGGCCAGTTCGGCCAGTTCGGCCGTGAACGTGTCGGCGGCGCCCTCGCGGGCCAGGGTGGCTGTGATGCGCCACGATTCCTCGGGCCGGAAGGCCCGGATCTCGCGCTCCTTCTCGACGACGAGCCTTACGGCCACGCTCTGCACGCGGCCGGCCGACAGGCCTTTCGCAATTTTCTTCCAGAGCAGGGGGCTCAGTTTGTACCCGACCAGCCGATCCAGGATACGCCGCGCCTCCTGGGCCGAGACCTTGTCGCTGTTGATCCGGGCGGGGTGGGTAAAGGCTTCTGCAATGGCCGACTTCGTAATCTCGTTGAACGTGACGCGCTGGACGGCGTCGGCATCGAGGTCGAGCGCCTGGCACAGGTGCCACGCAATGGCCTCGCCTTCGCGGTCAAGGTCGGTGGCCATGTATACGGTGTCGGCGCCCTTGACGGCCTTCTTGAGTTGGGCCACGACCTTCTTCTTGTTGCCGAGGATTTCGTAGGTGGGCTGGAAATCGTTTTCGAGGTCCACGCCGAGTTTCTTGGGCGGCAGGTCGCGCACGTGCCCCATCGAGGCGCTCACCCGGAAACCCTTGCCAAGGTACCGCTCGATGGTCTTGGCCTTGGCGGGGCTCTCGACGATGACGAGGTTTGTGTTGTTCTTGGCGGTTTTGGCCACAGTCTGCTACGCTCCCGGTGCGTCCCCGGCGTATGGTGCGGGTGGCTTTACTACCTTCGGCAGGGACGCGTGTCAAGGTATAGCCCATCTGAAAGGGCGGCCGAAGCCGGTCTGCGACGTTCAGCCCAGCCACCGTCATGCCTTCTTTGCAGGGGGGCGCAGACACACAGGCGTTGCACGGCCCGCTAAAAACGGCTCTGAATGCTGCCTGCCGGTAAGTTTGCGGTTAGAAATGGTGGTTAGCCGCGGGCCCGTCTGGGGCGCCACAAGTATTCTGGGAGGCCTCTTCCGAACGTAAAACCTTTATTACCAGTCCGATAGGTGATTTGAGGCGTGTCAGCACCGCTGCCCCGGCTTGCCTCCACCCCAACTATAGTGTATAGTCCTGCGGGGATGTGTTTGGTGAAGCGTACTGTTGTATCGGTGGAGGGCCAAGCCCGAAAGGCTTGGCCTGTGTTTCTGCGCTGCGTGAAGCCTCGCAAGTCCTGCTCAGAACCATGTCGGGGGGAAGGGTCCCTTCGACCGTCAGGTCAGACGAACTGAGTTCAGGAGGACTTCCTATGAGGCGGTTGGCTCTCATTGCTGTCGTCATCGCTGTCGGCACCGCCGCAGCGCGGTCCGAAGACATGTGGGATCCCCCCTGGGACGACATGGGGTTCCCCGAGACCACGCAGGAGTGGAATTTCCCGAACCTGTTGACCTTCTTGGGCTACGAAAATGGGGATGTCTTGGACCCCCTTCTCCCCATGTCTCCCCACCCAGTTGACATGGAAAACCCCTTCGGCGTACCGCACATCGAATGGCCGTGCGACATAGAAGTTGAGGATCCCGAAAACCCCGGCGGGTGGATCCTGCTCACCGTCAGAGCCGAGGTCCAAATGATAGATTACACGACCCCGGACGACGGGCTCGTCCTGCTGGACGCCCCCACCGTCCACATCAGTATCGAGATGCCTAACCCTGACCCCGACCCCCAGGCACCCCCAACCATCCCGGTGGAGGGAACGCCGCTGGCCGGCACGACCGTCCCGGTGTCGATCTGGATTCCGAACAATCCGGACCCGAACCTGTCGAAGATGATCTTCTGGCAGATGACGAGCGACAAGTCGCCCACCCCGACCGGCAGCCCGCCCACCGCGACGGGCGTCGGGCCCGACACGTACGGCAGCACCGATCACCCCGCGCCGCACCCGCACATCGACCACGGGGGCGGCGGCTGGTACACGTACAACGGGTTGGTCGAGATTCAACCCAACCCGGAAGGCGAGTGGCTCACCTTTGAACTCGTGGACTCGACGAACATCGAGGAAATCGTCATCAAGACCGTCTGCATGCCGGAACCCGCCACGCTTGGCCTGATGGCGCTCGGCGGGCTGGGTGTCCTGGCACGCCGGCGGCGCCGCCGGTAAGAACCTGAGCGCCCGATCAACGCCTCTACGGGGACGGCACGCACGCGTGCCGTCCCTTTCTTCATGCCGGACGAATAGACGGCTGCAGAGTGCTCGGCCCGGGTGAACCGGCACGGTGTGGCAGTCAGGCCTGCTTCCTGCGGGAGCCCGAAAGACGGCCGATGTCCGGCCGGCGAGGCCCCGGGTCGAAGAACCGGGCGCCTTGGCCCAGCCGATTGTAGTCGCCGATGTCCGTCCGGCCGCGCTCAACCAGCGCCAGCAGCCGCTCGACCACGTCCGGATGCGCGGCCGCTACGTCGTGCTGCTCGCCGATGTCGGCCTCCAGGTCGAAGAGCATCGGCTTCTCGATGGCGACGACGTCCTTCGGGTTGATGTGCCGCGCCCAGTTGGGCGCCCAGGGCGGCTTGGCGGGTCGCGGCACGTGCAGTTTCCACCGGCCCGACCGGACGGCCTGAAGGTGCGTATGCTGGTAATAGTAGAACGCCTCGGTGGGGCTTGCGGCCCCGGATTGGCCGTGCACGAGGGCCGAGATGTCGTGGCCGTCGATGACCCGGTCGTCCGGCGGCGCCGCTCCCGCCAGGACCGCCAGCGTGGGCAGCAGGTCCATGGTCGAGGCCACCTCGTCGCAGGACCGGCCGGCGGGAATCCGGCCCGGCGCCCACATGACGCAGGGCACACGCAGGCCGCCTTCCCAGGTCGAGGTCTTGGCCCCTCGCAGGGGGCCGGCCGAGCCGCCGTCCTGTTTCTTGATGGCCCAAGGCCCGTTGTCGCTGGTGAAGATGATGTACGTGTTATCCGCGAGGCCGAGGTCCTTGACCGTATCGACGAGGCGGCCGACGCCGGCATCGATCTCCTCAACGACGTCGCCGTAGAGACCGCGTTTCGATTTGCCGCGAAACGCCTCCGAGGCCCCCAGCCGCGTGTGCGGCATGGTGTGCGGAACGTAGACGAAGAACGGCCCGTCGCGGTTGTCCCTGATGAAGGCGACCGCCGCGTCGGTATAGCGCTGCGTCAGCGTGTTCATGTCGGCCGCCTTCTCCACGAGGTCGCCGTCGCGGTACAGGTTGACGACGCGGTCGTTGCTGGTGGGCGTGCCGAAGAAGTGGTCGAACCCCTGATGACGGGGCAGCAGGTCCGGCTCGAAGGCGGTCTGCGAATGGCCGGCCAGGTCCCACTTGCCGAAGACGGCCGTGGCGTAGCCGACGCCCTTCAGCACCTCGGCCACGGTCACCTCGCGCGTGTGCAGCCGCGGATGGACCTCCACGCGATTCCCCTTGGTGGCCACGCGCAGGGGGTAGCAGCCGGTCATGAGGGCTGCCCGCGACGGCCCGCACACCGTCTGGGCGTAGAAACTCGTGAACCGCGTGCCCTCGCGGGCCAGCGTGTCGATACGCGGCGTGCGGATGGCCGGCGACCCGAAGCAACCCAGGTCGCCGTAGCCGAGGTCATCGGCATACACGACGATGAAGTTCGGTTTGCGCGGCGCGGCCGTAGGGGCCGCACGAAGCCCGGCCGCCAACGGCAACGACGCGGCCACCAGAGCGGTCCTCGTCATAAACTGACGACGCGTTGACGACCGGGTGCGGAAACTCGGGTACATCCGATGTCCTCCTTTACGGACCGGGGAGCTACTTCAGCGTTGCCACGGTCACGCCGTGACCGCCCTCGTGGCGCTCGCCGTAGCGGATCGAGGCGACCAGCGGGTGACCCTTGAGTTCCTTGCGGACGGCATCGCACATCGCCCCCGTGCCGAAGCCGTGGATAATGCGGATGGTGGCGAGGTCGGCCACACACGCCTCGTTGAGGTACGTGTCGAGGCGCCGCAAGCCCTCGTCCACCCGCAGGCCGCGCAGATCGAGTTCCGGGTCCACGCGTCCAACGCCCTGGACGACGGTCCGGCTTTTCTCACGCTCTGAGGCGGGTGCGGCAGGAGGCGGCGAGGCCTCGCCCGGCTCCGGCTGGCGGATGGCCGACAGGTCCGCTTCGATCTCGAGGCCGCCCGCGTCCACGGTAACCTTGCGGCGGCGGGCGTCCACGTGGGTCACGGTGCCGACGCGGTTCATCGTTTCGACCCAAACGGTTTGGCCAAGCTGAACCTGGTCGGCCCTGAGGGGTGGGCGGCGTTCGGGGGCAAGTTCGCGCTGCTTCTGCTTGACGAGGTTACGCTTATCCTCGACCTGGCGCCGAAGGTGACGCGTGGCTTGGGGGTCGGCGCCGGCCTTGCGGGCCTCGGCCAAGGCCTGCTGCATTTCGCGGCGGGTGTTTTCGATGAGGCCCTGGGCCTCGTCGGCCGCCCGGCGGAGGGCCTCTTTCCGCTCCTTCTTGATTGCCTCGACCCGCTGGGCGAGTTCGGCGGTCTTCTGCTCGGCTTCCTCGCGGCGGCGGCGGGCTTCCTCGGCGTCGGCCTCGGCCTTGCGGAGGGACGAGGTGAGCCGGGCGAGCAGCCCCTCCATCTCGATCGCGTCGGAGTCCACGAGGGCCTCAGCGGCCTCAATCACGGCCTCCGGCAGGCCAAGCCGGCCCGCGATACGCAGGGCGTGGCTCGCCCCCGGCTGGCCAAGCACCAGGTGGTACGACGGTTCCAGCGTGTCCGGGTCGAACTGGACGGCCGCATTGTCCATCCCCGGCTGCTCGTGCACGTACCCCTTGACCTGCCCGAGGTGCGTGGTCACGACGGTCCAGGCGCCGCGGTCGTGCAGGGCCTGGACGATGGCCGCCGCCAGGGCACCACCCTCGACCGGGTCGGTGCCGGCCCCAATCTCGTCCAGGAGGACCAGGGTGCCGGGACCGGCGGCCGCCAGGATCTCGCGGATGTGCTGCACGTGGCCCGAGAACGTCGAGAGGTTGGCCTCGATGCTCTGCTCGTCACCGATGTCCACCAGGACCCGCTCCATGGGGACGAAGGTGGTGCCTTCATCGGCCGGCACCATGAGGCCCGTCTGGGCCATGAGCGCGAGGAGGCCCATCGTCTTCAGGGCCACCGTCTTGCCCCCGGCGTTGGCCCCCGTAATGGCGATGGTGCGAATGGGCGCGCCGATGTGGAAGTCGAGCGGCACGACCGCCTTGCCCTGCGGGGCAAGGGCGTCTTCGAGCACGGGGTGCCGGCCGCGGACGATGACCGTTTCGCCGTCGGCCTGGAATCGCGGGCGCACCATGTGGTGGTCCACGGCAAATCGGGCCGCCGCCCGGATCACGTCGAGGCGGATGAGCGTCCAGACGCTTTGCGTCAGGCCGTCCAGGTGGGCACGCACGCCGTCGGTCAACTCCCGCAGGATACGTTCGACCTCGCGCTGTTCGTCGGCCGCCAAACCGCGCATCTCGTTGCCCATCGTCACGACGATTTGCGGCTCCACGAACACGGTGTGCCCGGTGTCGCTGCGGTCGTGGATGATGCCGGCCACCTGGCCGGACTGCGTCGCGAGGACCGGAATCACGTTGCGCCCGTTGCGCTGGGTAATGTAATCGCCCGTCAGGTACGGCTGGAGGGTGCTGCTCTGGATCATGGCCTGGAGGCGGGTGCGGATGCGGTCCTCAAGAGCGGCGATCTCGCGCCGCAGCCGCCCCAGTTCCGATGAGGCGCTGTCGGCCACCGTACCGTCCGGCGCAATGGTCTTGTCGATAGTGGCCAGGAGGTCGGCGTTGGGCGACAGGTCCCACCCGAGTTTCGACAGGGCCGGGGCACGGCCCGCGAGGTGCTTCAGGACCTTCTGCAGGTCCCGGGCGTTTCGCAGGATCGCCGCCACCGTCTGGAACTCCTCAGGCCGCAGGGCCGAGCCCCGGATGGCGGCACGATCCAGCAACTCGGCCGGGTCCTCGAACCGCTCGACGCCGAAATCCTGGCCGGCTCGCAGTACGTCGGCCGCCTCCGCCACCCGCTGGGCACGGGTGCGGATGGCCTCCAGATCCGACGTGGGCCGAAGGCCTTGCGCCACCGCCACGCCCATCGGCAACATGCACCGGGAGGCGAGGCGGTCGAGCACCTTCGCGTATTCCAGACGTTCGAGCGTGTGGTCGTCCATACAGGTCCTGACTGAGAGCCGTCGTTGAGGCTGCCGAGCAAGCTGCTATAATACGGGCACACGCGACCCATGACAACGCCCCGCGCCACATACCTGGCCCAGCCGGACGACCGTCTGGTCGCCGACTGCGACGTCCACACGTACCGGGCGTCCGGTCCGGGCGGCCAGCATCGGAACAAGACAGACTCGGCCGTCCGCCTCGCCCACCGGCCGACGGGCGTGACGGTGACGGCCACCGAAAGCCGTAGCCAACACGAGAATCGCCGGCGGGCGCTGGTGCGTTTGCGCAAGGCCATCGCCCTGCAGCGGCGCGAGGCGCCGGGGGCCGACGTCGGGCAGGCCCTCGCCGGCGCGGTGGCCGACCGGGCTTGGCCGCGCGTCGGACGCAGGTCCGCCGAGTACCTTCAGGCCGTCGCCGAGGTGCTCGACCGCCTGGCCGCCGGGCAGGGCAGCGTTCGCGACGTAGCTGCGGCGGTGGGCGCGTCGACCGCCTCCCTCGTGAAGTTTCTGTCGTTGGACGACGACCTGTGGCAGGCGGCCAACCGTATCCGCGACGCCGCCGGCCAGAAACCCCTGCGCCGGTGATCCGGGGTGCCACGGTTTGCTTGTCAAACCGTGCTGCCGGCCTAGGAATACGGATTGCATGCAATCCGTGGCACCTGCGATGCCAGAGGTGGCGTCGTGGTTCTCCGCTACCGCGGCGGACGCCGCGGCGATTTCGATAGACAAATCCGCCACCCGGCGGCCTCTTCATACACGGAGGCGCCCATGACGCAAGGCTCGCCGGACGACCTGCTCGACGGGCTGGTTGCGGGCGACGACTCCGCTTACGAGGCCCTGTATGATGCCTACGGCGCGGCGCTGCTGCGTGCGGCAACGGCTATCCTCGGGGCTCAAGGGGACGCCGAAGATGCCGTCCAGGACGTCTTCGTGGCAATCGTCCGGGCCGGGGAGCGCCTCCGCGGCGTCCGGAACCTGCGAGCGTACCTGTTTGCATCGCTTCGCCGGGCGGCACTGCGGCGTCACCCCGGCCGAGGCCCGGTCGCACTCGTGCGCTGCGATGTACCGGCGGCCGCCGCGCCGACGGGAACCGATGCGGATACCTCGGCCCGCCTCGAACGGGCGTTGGCAGCCCTGCCGCGCGACCAGCGCGAGGTCCTGGCCCTGCACGTTGACGGGGGCCTTACGTTCGAGGAGTGCGGGCGGGCACTGGCCATCAGCCCCAACACGGCCGCCAGTCGGTACCGCTACGCCCTGGAGAAACTGCGCGACGCCCTGAGCGCCGCGACGAGGGAGTAACCCCATGGCCCCGTCCGAGCTGCCCGCCGACCTTGAGGCGATTCAGCGTCTGGTCCGTGCGCGGCCCGGGCCGGAACCGTCGGCCGACTGCCGCGCCCGCGTCCTGGAAGCCGTCCGCGCGCACCACGCCAGGAAAAGGCAGGCGCGGGTGTGGCAGGTGGCGGCAGCGGCGGCCGTCCTCGTCCTGTGGCTGAACGTGGCCGTCGGCACGGTCGGCGAGCGGGTGGACCTGCCGTCGGACGGCGGCAACGGTCAGGCCCTGGAGGTGTGCGCGGCACGGATTCAAGCCCTCGTGCCGGACCTGCCGCGCCGGGAGGCCTATCGCCAGGCCCTGGTCCTGCGGGCCGGCGTGGCGCCGGTGGCCGTTGCGCCCCGGCGGGGTTTAGGCCCGGCCGGGCGTTCGCTTTCGAACTGGAAGGAGGTGCACGCATGGGTTTCGCCATGATGTGGGTTGAGGCGTTGGCGGCCGGGATTCTCTGGACAGCCCTGGTGCTGGCGATCGTGACGCGGATGAAACGTCGTTGGGTGGCGATTGTCCTGGGCACTGTCGGTATCGGGGGGCTCTGGTTCCTGAGCGTTCTGATGACGATCAGCGTCGGGTTTCTGGCGCGATACATCGGCTGGGCGCTGTTCGAATGGGACCTGTCGTGGGCCATCGCCTTCACCGTGGCGGCGGTTGTGGTGTGCGGGATCGGCCTGCGGTCGCGGGACGACGCGGGCTGGCGTGCGGCGGCGTGGCGGCGGGGCAGGCTCGCCATCGGCCTGGCCGCCATGCTCATCCTCTACTACGTCACGTTCTGGAACCAGGACCTGGCCATGCAGGCCCGGCTTGAAGGGATTCAGGCCCAAGCGGTGGCACGGGCCCTCTCGGTCGCACCGGCGCGGGTGCCGCCCGACCGTAACGCAGCGCCACTCTACCGGGATGCGTTCACGATCCTCTCCGAAGCCGACGACCCCCCGGAGGCGTGGAACGGCAAATGGACCGAGTGGCTAAGGCAGGAGGTGCCGATCGACCTCAACGCCACTGACCCCGACCTGGTGACCTACGTCACGGGCATGGAACCGGCGGCAGCGCTGCTTCGGCAAGCAGCGGGTAAGCCGGGGTGCTACTTCGAGCGGGATTACGGCCGGCCCAGAGTCGACATGCTGATGCCGGAGTTGAGCGGGTTCCAGAAAGGAACCCGTCTCCTGGCTCTCGAGGCGCGGGTGGCAGCCGTCGGCGGCAACCCCGACCTGGCCCTCGCCAACGTCGAGGCCCTCTTTCGAATGACGCGGCATGTCGAGCAGGACCCGATTCTGGTATCGGCCCTGGTCGCCATGTTCATCGACGGTGCGGCCGTCCGCACGCTCGAGACCCTTGCGGCCGACGAAAACGTTCCGGTAGCCACCGTGGAGCTGGACCCCAGCCAGTTCTATAACGAAACGCTCCCCCGGGCGTTTCGGATGGAGGAAGCGTTCGGCCTCTCGGTGTTCTGCGATGTGGCACTGGCTCCGGCTACGCTGACCGAGCTTGCCGCATCCGACGTGGGCCTCAGCAACCCGGCCCGGATCGCGGGGTGGCCTTGGGTTGAGCGCACAGGGTTTGGCGCTGCATACCGGGTCTTCATTCTTCCACCGGATATCGGGTTTTACATGCGGGCGATGCAGCAGTATCAGAGCGCCACCGCCGTGCCGTATCACGAGGCCATCCCCACATGGGAACTGATGGAAGAGCAGATGCAGGACAGCAAGGGGAAAGGTATGGGGGTGATAAGCGCCATGATCGTCCCGGCCTTGTACCAAGTATCCCGTACGGCCGCCGCCGCCGACGCGCGGCACAATCTGGCGCGCCTGGCCCTGGCCATGCACCGCTGCCGGGCCAAGACGGGAGCGTATCCCGATTCCCTGGGCGCCCTGTTGCCCGGTTACATGCCGGCCGTGCCGCGCGACCCGTTCGATGGCAAGCCGCTTCGCATGGTCCGCCGCGACGGACACATCGTGCTCTATAGCGTGGGGGCGGACCTGAAGGACGATGGCGGCGTGCCGTGGGATGACAAGGCTGACACCGGCGACCTCGTCTTTCGACTGACGATACCCGGGGACGCGGTGCCGGAAGGATAACGCCCGGCCATGAGCGAAGCGAATGGCCGGGAACAAACCGAAGAAGCACGGGGCGCGGTGGGTGCGGAGAACCACCGCGCCGCCACTCCGGTTCAGATCCATCGCTTTCGGCGGAAATACAGGAGCATGGCCGCCGCAATGAGGGCCATGATGCCCAGCGTGGCCGGGTAGGCCCACCATGTGTGAAGTTCGGGCATCCACTCGAAGTTCATGCCGTAGACGCCTGCCACGAACGTAATCGGTATGAAGATGGTGGCGATAATCGTCAGGACCTTCATGACCTCGTTCATGCGGTTCGAGACGACCGAGAGGTACGCGTCGCGGGCCGAGGCAATCAGGTCGCGCTGGGCCTCCACCGCCTGGACCATGCGGATGAGGTGATCGTAGGCATCGCGCCAATACGCCAGGGCGTGTTTCCCGACCTGCGGAAACTCACCGCGCACGATGCGCGCCACCACGTCGCGCTGGGCCGTGCCCATGCGGAGCAGGTGGGCCGTCGACCGCCGCAGCGCCAGCAGCCGCTGGAGCATCTCATCCGTCGGGTTGGCGAAGATCTCCTTCTCGCCCGCCTCGATGACCCGGTCCATACGCTCCAGGGCCGGCTGGAAATTGTCAATCACCCGGTCCACAAGGGCATGCAGAAAGAAGTCTGTGCCGCGGGCCATCAGCGCACGCAGGCTCGTGCCGGCGGTGTCGCGCAATTGCTCCACGGCGCGCACGGTGCCCCGGTGGTACGTCAGGATGACGTGCTTGCCCCAGACGATGTCGACCTCGTGCGTCGCGATGCGCGCTTCCTGTACCCGGAAGTGAACGGCGTGCAGCACCAGGAACAGGCACGCGTCGTAGTCGTGGACGAGCGGCTGCATGGTGACCTCGCGGCAGGTGTCGACGGCCACCGGGTGCAGATTGAAGCGGTCGGCGAGCAAGGCGGTCTCGGCCGGCGTCGGATGGTCAAAGTCCACCCATAGCAGGCCCCGGCCCTCCTGCCAGAGGCCGACGATCTGGTCGACGTCGTCCATGGCCTCAGGCTGGTCGCTGTCCGGCGCAAGGTAGTAGGCGTGAATCATCTCGTGCCTCCCGTCGTGCAGACCCCGTATTGCGTGCGTCGTCCGCTACGTGTGCACGGCAGCGCGAATGGCCAGGCATGTCCGGAGAATTGCCTCGATGCGGTCGAGTTGAATGGAGTTGGGCCCGTCGGACTTCGCGCGGTCCGGGTCCGGATGAACCTCCAGGAACAGACCGTCGGCGCCGGCGGCGACGGCGGCGCGGGCCAGGAGCTCCGCCACCTCGCGACTCCCCCCGGTGGCTTTGCCGAGCCCGCCGGGTTGCTGCGCGCTGTGCGTGGCGTCGAAGACGACCGGGTGCCCAAACGCCTGCATCGTGCCCAGGGCGGTCATGTCGGCCACGAGGCGGTTGTACCCGAAACTGACGCCCCGTTCGGTCACGAGGATGTGTTTGGCGCCGGCCTTCTCGGCTTTGACGACCACGTTTTTCATGTCCCACGGGGCCAGGAACTGGCCCTTCTTCAGGTTGACGGCCTTGCCGGCGCGGGCGGCCGCGTCCACGAGGTTCGTCTGCCGGCACAGAAACGCGGGCACCTGGAGGCAGTCGACGACGTCAGCCGCCGCCTCCGCCTCGGCCACGGTGTGCACGTCGGTCAGCACCGGCACGCCCACGTCGCCGCGGACGCCCGCCAGAATCTCAAGGCCTGCCTCCATGCCGGGGCCACGGAACGACCGGCCGCTTGTCCGGTTTGCCTTGTCGTACGAGGCCTTGAAGATATACGCGATGCCCAAGTCGTCGGTAACCGCCTTGAGGTGCTCGGCGATGCGGCGGCAGAGGGCGGCCGACTCGATAACGCACGGACCGCCTATCAGAAACAGGCGGTCGGGGCCGAGTTTCAGATCGCCCACGCGGGCGGTTCGCGTTGTCATGAGACGATGCCTCCTGCCGCAGGGCGGCTTACGCGGTGGTGCGGGCGCCCAACTTGCCTGAGACGCCCAGCGATTCGGGCCGAACGAGCACCCGAACCGCGCGCGGCGTCAACGAAAAACTCAGAGGCGTTTCGCCCATGAGGTCGCCGTCCGTCTGGACGGGCAGCGACCGCTCGTCGCACGAGATGTCGATCCGCTTGCCCCGGCCGTAGACGACCAGCGGATGGTTCAGGTGCCGGCCCAAACGGGCCCGAACGTAATGCATGAGCATGTGCCAGCGCGAACGGGTTCGAAAGCAGACCACGTCCAGCAGGCCGTCGTCGCCCACGGCACGCGGGGCCAGCCGAAGCCCGTCGCCGTAAAACGGCGTGTTGAGCACAAAGACGATGCCGCCGTCGTCCGACAGGAGCCGGCCGTCCACGGTCACGGTGATTGGCGGAAAGCCGTACCGCCACCACCGTCGAAGCACCGGCCCGTAATAGGCCGCTCGAACGATCGGGCCGGTCCGTTTGTGGTGAACGTCGCGGGTAACCTCCGCGTCAAAACCAATGCCCGCAAACATGATGAACGGATGGTCGCCGGCCCGGGCAACGTCCATCGGCACCGGCCGCCCTTGCTGGATGAGGCGTGTCGTCTCGCGCACCGTGCCGCCCAGGCCCAAGGTTTTGGCGAGGACGTTTTCGGTGCCGAACGGGACGACGCACAACGGCACAGGCCCGCCGGCGAGGCCCGAAAGCACCTCGCGGTGCGTGCCGTCGCCGCCCAGGCTGACCACGCAACGGGCCGTGCGGGGTGTCTCGCGCGCCAGGCGCCGGGCGTCGCCCGGCCCCTGCGTACGGTGAACGTCCACCGGAAAACCGCGTGACGATACGTGCCGAACCAATTCACGCACGAAGTGGGGGTCGTCGCCGTGGCCGGAGATCGGGTTGACAATAATGCGAACGAGGCCGTCCGGCATGGTGCAACAATGCCTCCGCCGGGGTTCCAGGGAACCGGGATTATAGAAGCCCGCCACGCGCGCCACCACCCAAATCCGGGTTCACCTTGATGCCCGGATACGGTATGATAAGGATAACCCGTTCCAGGAAAGGAGCACGTCATGACGGTGCAACGTGTTGGTGTGATGCTGGCGGTCGTCGGCCTGACCATCCTCGCCGCCGGAACCGCTTGGACCGAGGAAAAGAAAGAGGCCGCCCCGAACGATATCCGCATCCAGATGGGCGCCGGTAACGAACCCGCCGTCCGCATGTGGATTAACGGGAAGGAAGTCAGGCCGGGCGACACCCTGCCCGGAGGCATTGTCGGCCAGTTGCACGTGGAATCCATCGCCGACCCCGGCGGCGCCGCCAAGCCAAAGCCTAAGCCAAGCGGCAAGGGCGAGGCCAAGACCGACGCCAATGCAAAGGCCAAGGTCAGCGCCAAGAGCCACACGCGCGTCGAGGTTCAGGCCGACCCGCAGGGCGGCCAACCCACCATCCGCATGTGGGTCGACGGCCAGGAGGTCCAACCCCAGGCCGGCAAAGGCGACGCCGACGCCCGCGTCCGCATGTGGGTGAAGGGCAAGGAGGTCGATCAGGACGGCGCCCGCGTCAAGGTTGAGGTCCAGCCGGCTGCCGCCGAGGCCGAGAAAGCGGCGGCCGAGGGTCCCCGGGGCGGGTTGGGCGTTCGCATCGCCCCCCTCACCGACGATCTGGCCCGGGCAGTTGGCGTGAAGGCCGGCGTAGCCGTCATCGGCGCCATGCCCGGCAGCCCCGCCCATCGGGCCGGCCTGCGCGAGGGCGACGTCATCACGCACGTGGATGGGCGGCCGGTGACCGCTCCCCAGGCCCTCGTCGACGCCGTGGCCGCCCATCGGCCGGGCGACCAGCTCCGCCTCCGCTGGCAGCGGCCGAACGCACAACTCGACACGACAATTCGCCTCGGCAACCGCGATGCGCTGATGGAAGCGGCCCAGGGCCGGGCCCCCGCCGGCCGCGAGGCCCACCGCCAGGCGCCCCCCGACGCCCACCGCGAGACGCCGCACGACGAGCCGGCACGCCAGGGCGGCGGGTTCCTGGGTGTCATGGCCGCCCCACTCAACGACGATATGCGCGAGATCGCCGGCACCGATTCCGGGGTGCTCATCAACAGCCTGACCGATGACAGCCCCGCCGCCAAAGCCGGCCTCAAGCCCGGCGACGTCATCGTCCGCATGGGCGAGACCAAGATCACCAGCGTCGAGGAACTCGTCGAAACCCTCGGCACGTACCGGCCCGGGCAGCGCGTGCCGGTAATCTACTACCGCATGGGCAAACGCCGCGACACGCAGGTGGCCCTCGGCGGCCGGCCCGGCGACAAGCCCGACGCCCCAGAAGCCAAGAAGAAGGGCCTGCCCCTGTTCGACCTGCCCGAAGGCCTCTTGGGCGACACGCCCGACATCGGGAAGTACCTCGAGGGGCTCCGTCCCCAGATGGAAGACTGGATCAAGAAGTTCCAGGAGCAGCAACCGGGGCAACCCGGGCCCTGGCAGCGTCGACAGGCACCGCAGGCCAAGCCGAAGATGGCCCCTGAAGCCGACCGTGACTCGGACGATCTGGGCAAGGACATCGACCGCGTCATCGAAAAACTGGAGCGGATCGAGGAACGCCTCGATCGGATCGAAAAACGCCTTGACCGCACCCAGCGCTAGCCGGGTGCACGTTGAACACCGCATGACCGGGCGGCAGGCCGGCGCCCTGCCCGGGAAGGAGGGCCACCATGAGACCCGCTGTTTCGCTGACGGTTGTGGGCATCCTGGCGGGGGTTGCCGCCTTGGGTGCGGTCATGGTCCGGGCCGAAACGCCCAACCCTGGGCCGGTACTGGCCAAACCGCGGGTTGAGGTGGAACCGACACCGCCCGAGGAGCCGGCCCTCCGGCCGCCGCCCACCCTGCCGGACGTAGACATCCCTCCCATCCCGGAGGTCGACGACGACCCGTTCAAACCCGGCCTGCCGCCCAAACGCGTGGGTCCGTCGGGCCTCCTGGCCGAAGGCAAACGCCTGTTCAATCGCGAAGGCCGCCTCGAGGTCGACCCGATTGGCCGATCCATTTTCGTCTTCGACTCCGGCGACAAGCCGGTCCAACTCCTCGAAAACTCGTGGCGCGAGTTTCTCGAATCGGCCAGCGACCACGGCCGCAAGAAGGCACGATGGCGCATCTCCGGCGTGGTCACGGTGTACGGAAAATGCAACTACCTGCTGCTGACGAAGTGCGTCCGCGTCGAGGCCGAGGAGGAAAACCTCTGACGCCAACGCCCGCCCAGCCGGGCAACCACCCGACCTCCCGGACGCTAAAGGCCCCGCTATGACACTTCTGGCGCCGTGGTGCCTGCTGGGGTGGCTCCTCGTGCCGGTCCTGTTCGCATGGGGACTGCTGGCGCCCCGAGGGCGGCGGGTTACGGTGGGCTCGCTCCTGCTCTGGCGCCGCGCGCTCGGGAAGGGGGCCGTCGACCGTCCGTCCGCCCGGCTACGCCTGCGCGACCCTGTCGTCTGGCTCGATGCGGCAGCCATCGGCCTCATCGTCTTGGCCTGTGCCCGCCCCGCGCTCCGCACGCACGCTCCGGTCAAGCCCGTGGCCACGGTGATCATTGACCGCACGTCGAGCATGAGCCTGCCGTCCGACGGCCCGGCCGGCATCCGCTGGAAAGACGCCCACCGTCTGTTGACGGCCGCATTGGATGCGGCGGGGGCGGCGCCCCTCCGCGTGGTCCAGGTACCCGGGCCGAACGGCGTCGTCCGGGCCGACACCATGCCCGCGTCCGATCTCCTGGCCGGCGACGGCTCCGCACCCGCCTCTGTCGCGACCGTGGAGGACGTGGCCCGGGTGACGGTTGCCGAGGCCGTCCGCGCGTCCGGACGGCCGGTGCTTCTCGTAACGGATGTTGCCCCGGGCCCCGCGATTCCGAACAGCGTCTTCGTGCTGGCCCCGGGCGGGGCATCGGCCAACGTCGGCCTCGTGCGGGTAGCGGCGCGGTGCCGGCCGGGGCCCGCGACGGGCGGATGGCTCTTCGTCGAGGGCAGGGCGATGGACACAGCCCCCGCGCCTTACGACCTGGCGGTGTACGAGGAGGCAAAACCCCCACGCCTCATCAAACGTGCAGAAGCACTCGCCCGACCCGGCCGGCCGTTCAGCCACGTGCTGGAGCTAAACGTGCCCGGGCCAGTGCTCGTTCGTCTGGAAGGGCCCAACGACGGGTACCCGACCGACAACCACGCCCGCGTGGGTTGGCCGGCGCGGGCTCCCATTGCGGTCCGCGTTGTGGGGGCGTGCGACGGCTCGCTGCTGAAGGCCCTCGAGGTTGCCGAGAACGTGCAGGTGGCGCTTGCGGCGCCGGCCACGGCCCCTGCGCTCGAGGGGGCGGACGTGGTGGTCGTCTCGGGCGGCGAGATTCCCGCCGGCTGGGCCGGGGCCGCCGTCCTCCTGACACCCGCTGAAGCCGTCGGGCCGATTCGTCCAACGCCCGACACGGTGCCGGCCGAGTGGCGTGTGGCCGAGGACCATCCGTTGGCCGAGGCGCTGTATCTGCCGCCCCCACGCCTGGACGCCGTAACGCGGTATCAACTCTATGCCCGGGCCCGCGTGCTGCTGGGCACGGCCGAGGCCCCGCTCATCGTAACGTGGTCGGCCGGCGACGCCCGACGCATGGCCGTTTTGCTGGACGTCTCGGCCAACGGCGCCGACTGGCCGCGGCGGGCGGGGTTCCCGGTATTCTGGTCGCGGGCAATGGCCTGGCTCGCCCACAGGGAAGACGGTGCGGCCTACGGGCGTGGCAACGACCTGCCGCCGACGTTTATCGGCACGGACGAAGGGTACCAGGCCGGACAGGGACGCGATGACACGACCCAGGCCAAGGCAGCGGTTCGCGATTCCGTGGCAGCCGCGCGGGAGGCGTCGCTTGCCCCCGCCTGGCCGCTTGTGGCGGCCTTGGCGGTGGTCGTGCTGGTAGCGCGCCTATGGGTAGCCCGCTGAGGCGCGCCGGCGCCGTGGCTGGCTGACCGAAAACGGTTGACACGCTGCCGCACCGCATCTACGATGCAGGCGTTGCGTGGATAGAGGATGCCATGAGCCAAGAAAGTGACATCGTCCGCGTCGGTGAACGCGACGGCGTGAAACTGGCCCGCCTGCGAAGCGGGGCGATTCGCGACGAACACGACGTCGAGGCCCTCGGCCAGGCGCTGCTGGCCATGACCGAGGAGCCCGGCCAACGCATCATCCTGAGCTTTCTGGGCGTCGACCACCTGACGAGCCTGGTTCTCGGAAAACTCATCCAGATTCAGAAGCGCCTGGCGGAATCGGGCGGCGAGATGCGCCTGGCGGACATCCACCCCCAGATTTTCGAAGTCTTCAAGATTACGCACCTCGACCGGCTATTCACGATCTACGACCACGAGCGCGATGCCCTCGTGAGTTTCGTCAAGGATGCGGAGCGCTAGGGTGGCGGCCGGAAATCCCCAAACCGATGACCGTGGGGAATGGACGAAGAAGGTGCTGCCCACCGATCTCGGCGCCGTCCGCGAAACCGAACGCGAGGTCCTTGGCCTGCTTCGCGATCAGGGTTACGATGATGACCAGGTCTTTGCCGTACGCCTGGCCTTTGAAGAAGCCCTCGTCAACGCCATGAAGCACGGCAACGGCTTCGACCCGAACCTGTCGGTCCACGTGGCCTACCGGGTAACGCCCGAGCGCGTGGAGATTCGCGTGGCCGACGAGGGCGGCGGGTTCACACCCGGTACCGTGCCGGACCCCACCCAGGATGAAAACCTCGAACGGCCCTGTGGCCGCGGCATCATGCTCATGCGCTGCTACATGGACGAGGTGTCGTTCTCGCCGCGCGGCAACGAGGTTTCGATGGTCAAGCATCGCTGATCCCCACCGCGCCGGGCGCGGCGGGGGCAGAGGGGCTGCCTCGGTCCCGGATACCGGAGGACGCCATGGATATCGAGACGCGGCAGGAAGGCCCGTGCCGGGTGGTTTCCATCCGCGGGTCGGCCGACGTCAACGCATCGGCCAGCCTGCGGGAAGCCCTGCTCGGCGCCGTCGAGGCCGGCCAGACGCAAATCGTCTGCGACCTGGCGGATACCGACTTCATTTGCTCCGACGCCCTCGGCGTCCTGATTACGGCCTACCTGAAGGCGCGCGGCCGCGGCGGGTTTCTGCACCTGGCCGGACCGGGTGCCCGGCTCAGCGACATCCTTCAGACCACCCGCCTCAACCGCCTCTTCCACGTGTATCCGGATACCGGTAGCGCCCTGGCCGCCCTCTAGCCGACGGCGGACGTGGTACAGCCCCGTCTCCCCATTCCAGCGATAGCCGCAGTAGAGCACCACGTTGTCGTAGGACGACGTGGCCGACGGGCTCGTCCAGGAGCCGTCGTAGAACGTCGGGTTGCCGTACGGATCGTACACGACACGCTCCAGCACCGTGCCGCTCGTATCCACGAGGGCCGTCACGTTCATGTTCGCGTCCGTGGTGTAGTAGAGCGTGTCGTCGCCGGCGTCGTTGTCATCGCCGTCGGTGTTGCCGTCGCGGAAGCGGACGACGGGGGCGTCGATGTATCCCGGCGCGCCGGGATCCCAGACGACCTGCTTGAGCGGATGGTCCGCGTCGCCGCCCTTGCAGACCTCGACGACCTGCCACGCCTCGCTACAACGGTAGTCCCGAGCGGGCCCCGCGCTGGGCCCAAACGCTCGATGTCGAAAGAGATGGTGTTTCTGACGCCGTCGTTGTAGGTGTTGGCACTAAACACTGTCATGGCCTAGGATCAGGCATGTTGACACTAGGACTGTTGTTGTTTGCGCTGCCGCGCTGAATCTCCGTGACAACACGCTCCACGCGATGCACGGCGTCTTGTACATCTCCCGCTATTGCTCTTGGCAGCGTCCCGCTATTCCGGAAGTGCCATAACAGGTGATCCATAGCAAGAACGAGGCTACCGGAGCGTTGAGCCATACCACGTAGCTCGTCTTCGGACACTGAGTAGTTGAGAAAGTGCAGCATCACATTGGGGGCATTAAGGCATTGTGTCGTCATATCGTGCAGCAGCGCAGTGCGGTCACGTGGGCCGAGTGGTTCACATGCCTGCCATACGCGCTCAAGCAGTCGTTCGTCTTCCTTTTGCGCGGCTACAAAGGCCAGCCAACTGTTAAGAGCTGCGAGCCGAACATAGTCCGCGCCTGTATTAGCATACGATGCTACAGCTTCTCGGAATTGCCCGAGCAGCCAGCGCTCAACTTCTGCGTTTTCCGGCTCAAGTACGGCAACAACGGCGCCAAGTGGGACCCGGGCTCGAAAGTGCTCCTGTTGCTCGTATGCTTCCCTCAGCGCGCTGCGCTGAGCAGCAGAGGCCTGCATTTCGACCAAGCAAAGCGCCGCCTGGTAAGCAACGACCGCGTCCGACTGGATCAACTCAAGAAGCCGTTCACCAACGGGGTGCGGAACGCTCCGCCCGCCCTTCACGTGAACGCGAACGCCAACGAGAATCGCATTCATCTGTTCGCGCCACTCCTTTAGGGCAGACGAGTTGTGTTCGTCGGGGCATGGCATCGCCAGGTGCACCAGGACCGTATCCCAGGCACCTCGGGAAACAAGAAACTGAAACATATCCACGACCACCGGGAAACTGCGTTGTTTGCCCACAAGACGACCAACAAGCGCCACGTCTTCCGATTGGCCAACGTGGGATAGAACGCTTAAGCCCATTCTCGCAAGGATTGGGTCACGCGACGTGACTGCCCTACGCGCCAAGTCGCGTGCCCGCAGGACGGCCCCTGGGCGCTCGCTGGGCCGACGGCGCGACCATTCGTAGGTCAAATAAGTCAAGGCGCGCATTGTACTCCGGCGGTCTTCTTCACGGGGAGCACTTTCATACAGGCTGGCAAGAACATCTAGTACTCGGCCCGGCGATTCGGCAAATAACACGTCCCTCGCGTGGTCAACGCTGCGTTGGTCTCTGTAGTCCAAGGCCAGTACGGCTTCGCGAATCGTGCCGTCCGACGCATCGCTGCAGCCTCCCTGTAGGAACCCGAGCATTAGGAGCGCTGCAACCAACGACGCCTTCATCTTCGCAAACGCAGACCCACCGTTCATGCGTATGGTCTCCCCAACGCGCCATCCGCCGCGAGCAGATGCCCTGCACCCAATGTTGCTACTTTGCAGAACCAGAGGCTTGGCTTACTATCCTGCAACCAGCCGCCTTCTCAGGACATATACCAACTGGCCCGGCCATTCAGCAATTCACCTCACTCCTCAATCCGATACCTTTCAGGATTTGACATTGCGTCAGCAGCCCTACCAACCGCGCGCCCAGGAAGGGAGCTGCGCGGGGCGAGCAGCAAAGGTCCATACGCTTGGGAGTCCATGCCATGGTACCCTTGGTCGTATTGCGGACTTCCCTGCGGGGCCCTGGAAAAGCCTGCCGCGGCGTCAACTGCACCGTGGAACTTCTGTATGTGGCTGTCCGCCTGAGAGGCCAAATCATCATAGTCACTGGTACCCACACGGCCTTCCTTTGGCTCTTGTGCGCGTCCATGCGAACGTACCGGGGTGACGCCCTTAATCAGCGTTTCGGTCTCTGGCTCCTCACGCAGTTTCCAGTAGATTACGTCATATTCGCAAACACACTCAACTTGTGAGACAGTACGCATTTTGTCAAGATAATACGCGGCGTTCCTCCCCGTGTAACGAATCACCCAATACGTCGCTGTTACTTCCGTGCGGTTCCCCACATCTTTCATGCTCTCACAGACTTCGCTAAAGGGCACGAATACTCCGGGCCCTACGCCGTCCCACACCGTGTATTGGCCATCCGCCCGATCGTATCTGGTAGGGTTGCGCGTGAAATGCGGAATCCAGCGCTCGGCGGGCTTGCGCGACACTCGGGGGCCTGTGCCAAACACCATATCCCACAGGCCTAGTCCCGTAGGGTCAGCGTTTGACAGTGGCGACGTCATGACGTAAGCATAAAAGTTGGCCGAATCCGCATACCCCGCCGGATCCCGCTGGTTCCACCGCCCCAGCGTCGCGTGGTAGACCCGGTGGCGGACATGGTAGAGGCCGGTCTCCCCATCCCAGCGATAGCCGCAGTAGAGCACCACGTTGTCGTAGGAGGACGTGTCCGACGGGCTCGTCCAGGAGCCGTCGTAGAACGTCGGGTTGCCGTACGGGTCGTACACCACACGCTCCAGCACCGTGCCGCTCGTATCCACCAGTGCCGTCACGTTCATGTTCGCGTCCGTGGTGTAATAGAGCGTATCGTCGCCGGCGTCGTCGTAATCGCCGTCGGTGTTACCGTCGCGGAAGCGGACGACGGGCGAATCGACGTACCGCACGTCCCAGACGACCTGTTTGAGCGGGTTGGCCGCGTCGCCGCCCTCGTGGACCTCCAGCACCTGCCAATTGGTATTATAGTAGGTGTCGAGGCCGGATTCACCCACAACGTTCGCTTCGATGCGGCGCCGCTGGCCGTCGTATTCGTAGGTGACGACGAGGGTGTCATCCTGCGTGTCGAGGTCGCCGGACTCGTCGTAGTCCTCGTAGACCTTGACGAGGCGGTTCCAGGCGTCGTAGACGAGGCCGTCGCCCGCGCCGGCCTCGTCGCCGGGCCGGGCGGCGGGACGGGGCGCGTCGGGTGGCGGCGCGGGACCAAGACGGCCAGCCCAGCGGTCGGCGAGGCAAACCATGTGTCCCCCCCTTCAAATACGGCCCGATACGTCTATCCTACCGCGGCCAGGGGATGGGGCAAGGAAAACCTCCTGCCGGGTCGTCGTCGCCGTGCGTTCGACGTTCGATGTTGGACGTTGGATGGCGGGCGGTCGCCGTGGCCGTGCGTCCCGGAGGGACGCGTGCCAGGTGCCGCCCTTACAGGGCTCACGGGGGCGGTTGGCTCTGCTCGGGATCCAGGGCGTTGCCCTGGGCTACTCTGTTCGAGGCCGTTGGGCTCGACGACGTGTCGCGCGGCGGGCATTCGGCGCGGCGGGCACGACTGCCCACCGCGCTACACGCAGGGAGAGCCGCGGCACGCCGCGGCCTACGGGCGACGGGGGCCAAGCCCGTCGGGGCAGCCGACCTGCCCCCATCGAACCAGGCATGCTACGGCTCGTACATCTCGGGCGGCCCAACGTCGCGGGCGCTCGCACCCGTTTGCAGCAGGAACCGCCTGACGCTCCAGCACAGGTGACACTTCCCGGCGTAGCCGTCGGGGTCGGGCGTGAAGCCGTGGACGGTGGCGTCCGACAGCAGGGCCTTCGGGCCGGCGTCGGCCAATCGGGCGACGGTCGGTGCATCGCGAAGCCGCCAGTCGCCGAGGATGGCGTCGAGCGGTTGTCCGCCCGCATCGGCCGCCGCCCGGCCAAGCAGCAGGCCCCCGCACGTGCCCGGATACACCCACCCGCCGGGCAGGATGTGGACGTGACCGCTCGCGAGCAGGGCCGCCCGGCACCCCTCGTCGGGGAGTTGCTCGACGGGGCGGCGCGGCACGAGCGACGCCAGTTGCGTGGCGGCCCGGCCGACGATCCGCTCCGGGTACCGTGCCAAAAACTCGGCAAAGAGGCGGCCGCGGTCGGCCTGGGGCATGGCCGCCACGTCGCGCGGCTCCTTCAGCCACATCCACCGGCGGGCCCGAACGCCGCCCGGGCCGAGGACCTCGCACGCCACGTCGTACAGGCGCCGCACGCGGTTCGGCGGCACGAACTCCTGGTGAAACGGGTCGGCACTGATGGCCACCTGCCGCATGCCCGCCTCGCGCAGGGCCCGAAGGCGGTCGCGGACGACGGCGTCGGACGTGGCCCAGTACCCGGACGTTTCGACAAAGCCGACGCCGCCCAGGCCCACGTCCCGAGCGGCGCGGACAATGGCCACGAGGCGGTCGACGTCGCCAAACGGCTCGCCGCCGGTCACGTGGATGCCCTCGGCTGCCGCGCCGAGGCGCGCGAGCGCCGCGAAGTGGCCGCGGGCCTCGTCCACCGTCATCCAGGCCGACCGCTCCGGCCCGGCGCACACGTAGCAGTGGCGGCACCGCGCGGGGCACCACGTGGTGATGAGCAAGCCGGCGGACCGGATCGGGGCGAGCGGGCTCTCGTTCATGGCTATGCCAGTATGGGGAATCAAGCGGACGCATCGGGTGGGCGCGCTGCGGCACGCGCGCCCGTCACTTCGCGGACACGTCGTAGCAGAACAGGGTGTCGGCGTGACGCAGGTACAGCCGGCCTCCGATGACGACCGGGTGGGCCCACACGGGTCCCTTGCCGCCGGAGGGCAGTTGAAACGTACCGACCTCCTCGTACGCCTTCGGCGACGGTTTGACGAGGGCGACCCTCCCCCCGTGGCTGACCGCGTAGATGTGGCCGTCGGCCCAGGTGACGGACGCCCGGCCGATGCCGTCCGCGGTCCAGGCGGTGCGGCCGGTAGCCACGTCCAGGCACATCCAGGCGCTGCGGCGCCTCATCGAAGTGCCATACAGGTACCCGTCAATCAGCACAATGCCCTCATGCTGGACGTCGAAGTCCGGGGCGGACCATACGGCCTCCACGGTGCACGCCTGGCCGTCCACCTTCAGGCGGAGGAGGCGGCCGCCGGTCGTGCGGCTGGTAACGAAGACGTGCCCGTCGTGGAAGAGGGGCATCACGATGTTCTCGTCGAACTTGGCGGGGTAGGGCGCCTGCCAGAGCAGGCGACCGGTGTCGGCGTGCACGCCCACCACCGTCGAGGCCATACACGTGACGATCTGGCGCAGCCCGTCGTGGGTGAAGACGGCAGGCGTGGCATAGCCCGGCTGCACGCGGGTGCCGGTGCACGTCCACACGGGCTTGCCGGAGTGTTTGTGGAGCGCAACGAGTCCGACCTCGCGTCCCCCGGGCGTTGCAATGACGCGGTCTCCGTCGATGACGACGGATTCCGAGAGCCCCCACTTAATGTTGCGTCCGCCGAACGCCTCGAGCGTATTGACGTGCCACAGGCGTTTGCCGGTGGCGGCCTCCAGGCACGAGAGGTCGCCGTCGGCGTTCTGGTGGTAAAGGCGTCCGGCGTCGATGGTAGGGGTGCTCCGCGTGCCGGCCACCTCGCGCGTCCAGGCGGGGCCGTTGAGCGTTCGCCACACCACGCGGCCGTCGAACCCCACGGCCGTGATGAGCGTCTTGCCGTCTACGTTGCCGGTGGTGTAGACGAGACCGCCCGCGATGCTGACTCCGGCAAACCCGTGGCCGAGGCCCGTGGTCTTCCAGAGGAGCGGGGGGCCGGCCTCGGGCCACGCCTTCAGGAGGCCCGTGTCGGGGGAACGGTTTGTCTGGTCGGGCCCGTGGAACTGGGGCCATGCGGGTAATGCCTCGCCCGCAGGAGCGGGCCCCGCACCGGCGCATACGGCAACAACGATGACTCCACACGTCAGCAGTCGCGCGAGCATGCGTTGGCCTCCCTATCGCGAAGACGTCCCCTGAAGTCTAGCGCGGGCAGCGGGGGAATGCAAGCAGCCAACGAGCCGCCTCGGCCCCTCGGGGCGGGCCAAGGTTGAAAGCCTCCCCGGCGTTCCCTATAATCCCTGTTACATCGGATCCGGAGAGTTTGCACGTGGTTCAGCCCCCCGACATCCTGAAACGCGACGCCATCTTCAGCGGCCGCAAGGTCAGCCTGGAAGTGCACCACGTCCGCGACGCCGACGGCCGCGAAACCACCCGCGAAGTCGTCCTGCACAACGGGAGCGTGGCTATCCTGGCCGAGCCCGAACCGGGCACCGTTTTGCTGGAGCGAGTCTGGCGGTACCCGGTGGGGCAAAGCCTGCTCGAGATTCCGGCCGGCACCCTGGAAGAAGGCGAGGACCCGGCCAACTGTGCCGTCCGCGAACTCGCCGAGGAAACCGGTTACCGCGCCGGCCACGTTGAACCCTTGCTCGCCATCCACACGAGCCCCGGCCTGTTGAACGAGCGGCTCACGATCTTTCGCGCCACCGACCTTCGGCCCGGCGAACCGAACCGCGAACCCGGTGAGACCATCGAGAACGTTCTCGTGCCGGTTGACGAGGCCCTGGCCATGATCGCCGACGGTCGCATCGAAGACGCCAAAACCATCTGCGGCCTGTTATACGGCTACGCGTTCGGACAAACCCGTGAGCCGGCCGGGAAGGAAGGGGCCTGATGGCCTGGCATCCCACATGGAACGACCCCCCACGCAGCCGGCCCTCGATGGGCGCCCGTAGCGGGATGACCGGCCGGGGCGTCAAGATTCTCCTGCTTATTAACGTCGTGGCGTTCGTGGTCGACATGCTGTTCCGCGTTCGCCTGGACGGAGCCGCCGGGCAGACCATCGGCGTCCTGACGGAGTTCGGGGCCCTGCGCGTGACGAACGCCCACCTCCTTTACCCGCTGATCACGTATCAGTTTTTGCACGGCGGTTTGTTTCATATTGCCATCAACATGCTGGTGCTGTGGATGCTGGGCCGGCACATCGAACGCGCGCTTGGCACGAAGCAGTTTCTGTACCTGTTCCTGGGCAGCGGTGTGCTGGGCGGCGTGCTGCAGGTCGGGTTCAACGTGTTCATGGCCGAGATGTACGCGGAACGTTTCCTGACGCAGGCCACCGTGGGGGCATCGGGCGGCGTGATGGGTATCCTGACGGCGTTCGCCACGCTCTACCCACGGCAGGTGTTGTACCTCTTCATCCTGTTTATTCCCATGCCCATCGAGGCCCGGTGGCTCGCCATCGGGTACTTCGTCATCGAGACGTTCAACGCCTGGAGAGAGATTTCGGGCCAGGCACTGAGCCCCACGGCTCACGCCGCGCACGTAGGCGGCATGATCGTCGGGTTTGTGTGGGTCAAGTGGGGGTATCGCCTGCTGCAGGCGGTCCGCGAACGACCTCATCGCGACGGGGCCGCGTTCTTCAGCCGTGGCAGCAGCCGCGACAAGGCCGAACTCGACCGCATCCTCGACAAGATTCACCGCGACGGCGTCGGTAGCCTGACGACCCGCGAGAAGCTGTTCCTCCAGGAGATGGGCGGTAAGTTCCGCGACCGGTTCTAGAAGCGGTTCGAAGGGAAAATCACACATCATGAACGCATGGGCCCGTGTCTTATCCGTCTCCGCCGGACGCGCGCGTCGCCGCCCGGCACAAGCGCCGGTGATTTGGGCTTCGGTCGTGGCCGTCGTGGCTGCGGTGGGCCTGGCCGCCTCGTTTGCCGGCGCGGCCGCCGCCACGGACGAGAAGGCACGGCCGCACAACGACCCGAAGAACACCTACACCGTCATGCGCGTCGAGGGCTGGACGGTGCGGGTGTCGGCGCGGTACGACGGTGCGGAGGCGCTGCGCGATCGCGTGCTCGACGAGGTCCGCGCGCAACTGCGGCGCATCACGATGCTCGTGAACCCCGAACCGCTGGCCGAACTCCGCAAGGTCGAGATCTGGGTCGAGCGCGACTACCCGAAGCGGTGCCAGTACCACGACGACGCGACGTGGCTCCGCGAGAACGGCTACCTGCCCGAGAAGGCCAGCACGGTCGAAATCGCCAAGGGGGAGGAGTTCCTGAATTGGCAGGCGAGGCCGGTGCTGACCCTGCTGCACGAACTCGCCCACGCCTACCACGACCGCGTGCTCGGCTGGAACGACCCGCGGATCGTCAAGGCCTTCGAGGATTACCGCAAGTCCGGCAAGGGCGATAAGGTTGTCCGCGACCACGGCCGCGTCTGCCGGCACTACGCCCTGTCCAACCACAAGGAGTACTTCGCCGAGATGACCGAGGCGTACCTGTGGGTGAACGACTACTACCCGTTTGTGTATGGCGAACTGAAGGACGTCGACCCCGGCGGGGCGAAACTGCTCGAAGCCATCTGGGGCAAACGCCGCTGAGGCCGCCTCAACCGGCCGCCGCGCCGTAGAACCGGTTCCAGGGAGGACGACCGTGGACGAACGTCGATCGCTCCCCCCGTGTTCGTTCGCTGCCGGCCTGGTCGTTGGTGTCCTCGGCGTTCTCTGCGGCGCAGCGACCATGGATGCGGCCGGCGCCAAACGCCCCGAAACGTTCACGAACTCCGTCGGCATGACGATGGTCGGCGTCCCCGCCGGGCGCTTCGAGATGGGCGAGACCCGCGGCGGTGACTTCGACGAACGGCCCGTCCACACCGTCACGATTTCCCGCCCCTTCTGGATGGCGGCCACCGAGGTCACGAACGTTCAGTACGAGCGGTTTGACCCGGACCACCGGGACCTGCGCGGCAAACTCGGCTTCTCGAACGCCGACGACGAGGCCGTCGTCTTCGTCTCCTGGCACGAGGCCGTCCGGTTCTGTGCCTGGCTCGGCGAGAAGGAGGGCAAGCCGTACCGCCTGCCGACCGAGGCCGAGTGGGAGTACGCCTGCCGGGCCGGCACGCGGACACCGTATCACACGGGCGAGACGCTGCCGCAGGCGCTGCACAAGAACGCCCGCATCAGTTGGTACCCGGGCCGGTACGACACGAAGGGGCACGTCGTGCCGCTCACCGTCGCGCGGACGCCGGCCAACCCCTGGGGCCTGGTCGACATGCACGGGAACGTGGAGGAATGGTGCCACGACTGGTACGGCCCGTACGCCGCGGGCGAGCAGACGGACCCCGTCGGCCGGGCCTCCGGCGACTACCGCGTGACGCGCGGCGGGAGCCATTCGACGACGCTCGAGTTCCTCCGCAGCGCGAACCGCGCGGGCACCCTGCCGGAGGACCGGACGTGGGTCGTCGGCTTTCGTGTCGCGTGCGGCCCGATGCCGCAGACGAAGCCGCTGCCGCCGCCCGAGCCGCCGCTCTGGGCGCAGAACGTCTCGCAGGCGCTGCCGAAAGATATCGACAAAGGCCCTGACCCGGCGAAGCCGTTCTTCCGCGGGCCGCGGACGTACGTCAAGATTCCGCCGGGGTCCGAGGGTCCACTCTTCTCGAAGCACAACCACTGCCCGGCGCTCGTGAACTGTCCGAACGGCGACCTGCTGGCCATCTGGTACACCTGCCGGCGGGAACCCGGGCGGGAACTCGACATCGCCGCCGCCCGCCTCCGCTGCGGGGCCGACGCGTGGGAACCCGCCGCCCCGTTCTGGGGCGCGCCGGACCGCAACGACCACGCCTCGGCCCTCTTCGCGGCCGCCGACGGCACGCTGTACCACTTCAACGGCCTGTCGGCCCACGCCACGTGGGGATCGCTCGCCACCATCATGCGGACGAGCACCGACAGCGGCGCCACGTGGTCGGAGGCCCGCCTCATCATGCCGGAGCATGGCCTGCACCACATGCCGGTCGAAACGGTCATCCGCCTGAAGAACGGCACCCTGCTGGTGCCGTGCGATGCCGTGCCCGGCGGCGGCGGCGGGACAGCCGTCCTTCTAAGCCCCGACGGCGGCAAAACGTGGACCGACCCTGCCGAGGGCAAGCCCAGTCCCGCCTTCG
>Ga0272441_10000408_pt1 | contig 98683 bp, 80 predicted proteins | sample SSMProp6N_FD_193582 | JGI IMG/M metagenome (GOLD analysis project Ga0272441, IMG submission 193582) | Marine sediment archaeal communities from Little Sippewissett salt marsh, Falmouth, MA, United States - SSM-Prop-6N | ecosystem: Environmental > Aquatic > Marine > Wetlands > Sediment ...
TTCATACGTTCAAAACAGACACTCAGCCCGGAAATGGTGGAAACCATACGTGACTCAGTAAAACATCTCAGGGAAAGCGGTTTGGATCTCCCAATGATTCTTCTCCTCGTGGAAGAATTGTGGAAAATAGAAGTATCCGAATCAGAAGATTGAACTCACAATAAACTTTCAAATAAACTTTACCATTTTCCTTGATCATAAAAGATCATAACGTACTTCGAAAAAGAGATGGACCATAAAGTCCATCTCTTTATTTATAAAGCATATATTCATTTGAAAACAATCGATTTAAGAACATATTCATACAACTGTTTAAGCGAAAACCCCAGATCCACTCCCGATTCGATAAGAGAATACATACTTATTGCATCGAGAAAAATCGCAAGAGACCTTGAAGCAGTCAACGAATCCACTTCTTCTTTCACTACACCAATACTTTTTCCATATTCAAAAAGAGTCTCATAAAAGGAAATATAATCGTTTAAAACGCTTTTTAAAATCTCAGATTCATTCATATTATCTTTGAAATAAAAAATTGCCTCTTTCATAATCCCGGCAAATCCGGGATCTTCTTTCATCATATCTATATGCGATAACCCAATATTCAAAACCATGGATTCATAATTTTCGGGATTTAAAACTTTAAAATCAAATTCCTTCATATCCATCTGCTCAAAACAATGTTTAACGGTGGCAAGAAAGAGCTGTTCCTTATTTTCAAAATGATAATATATGGAGCCTTTTGAAACTCCAGCTTCTTTGTAAATCATATTCATACTGGTTTTTTCATACCCGTACTCTCCAAAAAGCTTGTACGATGCAGTTAAGATTTTATCATAAATTTCACTGTTCAAAATAAACGCCTCTTAATCATAATATTGTTCGCATACACAGACTATTTTATCATTATTTCTCCGATATATACATCTTCTTTCGATCGACCAGAGAAATCAGCACTGGCAATAATGTAATGGTGAGCAAATATGCAAATGATATACCAATTGCCAGAAAAATACCAAAGGACTGCAAACCCTTGTATTGAGCCAGCATAAAACTACCAAATGCACATATTGTCGTCAGACTCGTAATCGTTATTGCCCTGCCCACAGTTGCCACTGTCTTCGCAATATCTCTTTCCACAAGATACCTGTGTATAAAGTGTATTCCGTCATCAATACCAATTGCGATTATAAGTGGAAAAGTGATCATATTTATCAAATCCAGCTTTAACCCTATAAGGTTTGTCATCCCCATGGTAAACAAAATAGAAAAAAGCATTGGAATTATTGCCAGAATGGAATACTTGATATTCTTCAAATCCACAAAAACTATTATAAATATCAATATTACCAACCATATGAAAAGCCTCTGGCCTTCCTGTGATGCCAATTTTACTATTCTCATGTACATAGCTGGTGTTCCTACAATACTTTTACCCATCGCTTCAATTTCCTGTGTGTATTTTTCCGTATTGACATCCGAATAAACATTCCCTTTGGGCATCAGATTTGTTTTTATAGAACCATCTTCACCTATATAATTATTTTTTATCACCGCAGGAAGTGAGTTTATATCTATGAGTTTTTCGGTATTGAGATTACGTGCTATATTATCCAGCGTTTCGATTAAAGGGATCTGAACTGAAAGAACATTTTCTACGTTTAAGTTCATAATATTCGCAAAAATTTCATTGTTAAGTATATCATCACATTTTTCCACCACAATAGGCATACTTTTACTTTTGGCATAAATCCTGAGCAATGCTATCGAACCTCTAAATTTATTCAATTCTATTTTAAAGGAATTCATATCGATTATATCCTTAGAGAAACCTTCTCTGGCATTTATCTTTTCTTTCAAAGATCTCAAATCTGTCAGTTTTTCGTTTTGAACTTCCTCTGTTGGTATGAATTTTGTTACAGAATCTATTTTGCTGAAATTCTCAGAATCCTCAAGTTTTTCTGCTGAAAGCCTCGCCTCATTCAAATTATCATCGACTATGAAAAAATTATCCGCTGAAAAATCAAATTTCTCCTGCATCTTTTCATTGAGAATTATCCCTTCCAGACCCTCAGCCTGCAGTTTCAGCAAATTAGTTTCAAACTGTAAATTTCCGATTCGACTGATAAAAACTATTGCCAGTACGATTATCGTACATAATGTTATCCACCTTGGAATCTTAAGCCATCTGGTTGGAAAAAGTTTTGTATTTCCATAATTTTTAACATTTCCACATCTTATCAACAATGACGGCAATACAAAGAGATATGCGATTATGGTACATATTATTCCCAACCCCATTACTATTCCAAAATTCCTGAAACCCTGGAAAGAACTGAAGGCAAAAACCGTAAAACCTACCGCTGTAGTAAGTCCGCCGGCAATAATCCCCCTTACGCTCTTTTTAAAAACGCTGATTACAGCTCTTTCATTTCCTTCTTTTTGAAAAGTTTCGGTGTAAGTCGATATTATGTGCACTCCGAAATCTATTCCCAAACCTATAAGAATCGCAGCCATCATTGCACTGAACATATCGAGGTATCCTATTGCCAACTTTGTAAGACCCAAGGCCCAGATAACCCCCATAATAAGAGGGATTACTGACAGCAACGGAAGTTTGATCTTTTTAAAACTGACAAGTAAGACCAGCACCACAAGCACTAATGACACAACACCCGAAATCCCCATATCCTTTTCACTTGTTACCATTTCATCACGCTGAAGCACGAGTGTACCACTCAGACTGGTCTTAACTTCATATTTTTCAGCCGTATTTTTTGCAGTGGATTCAAGTGTGTTTACAAGCTCATTTGTCTGGAAAATATCATCACCTGATATTTCGGGGATCACCATTATCAGTCCAAGTTTACCGTCAAGAGATATGTTGTATGGATTCGAATGTATGAATTGCGAACCTATATTTATTATGTCCTCCTCGGTCAGATTCCCCTCTTTTATCCCTGTCATAAGCCTGTTAAAATCCGTGAGCATGTTTGCCACATAGACTTTCTCTTCATAATTCAGAGAATCAGACTTGGCATTTAAACTGTTGGAACTCAGGAACATTTCATTCATACTTCTGAAAAAATCGGTAATAGATTCAGAATAAATAATTTTTTTCATAGCCTCATATTCACCTTCTTTACTCATAAGGAGAATATTTTTATCGATAAAATCGGTATCATTCTTATAAATTACCGATTTCACATTTTTCACATTTTCAAGTTCATCATGAATATTTTCTATGTACTTTTCTATATTTTGCCTTTCACCTTCCACCCCCACTATAATGGTATTTATCCCCCCGAAGTTTTTGTAGGCATTTTCCATTTCAACTATCATCGGGTCATCATCGGACAGCAAGTCAGATATACTGGTTTTTAAAGTTATATTTGCCGCCAGTATACCCATTAAAACAGTTACCAAAACTGAAAAAATCAATATCTTCCTGTTGTTTCTTATCACAAATCTGGCTACCCTTTCCATAATTCCTAACCTCCATTTTAATCTGACCGGTCAGTATAATTGTATACCCGTATTATTTTTTTGTCAAGTTTTTTTGATGTAAAATATGATTATAAATAGTCAAATTAAATAGTTCATTTAACCAAAAAATATAAAGAGGTGAAAAAATGATATTTACACTTACATTGAATCCATCACTCGACAGATATTTATACGTATCACAGCTGATAGAAGACGACACGGTACGGGTATCTGAAATAAAAGATTATCCTGCCGGAAAGGGTGTCGATGTTTCCAGAGTAATAAATGAACTTGAAGGACATAGCGTATCTATAATGATTACAGGTGGTGAAAATGGCTCAAGACTTTGCAGGATGTTAGATGAGGAGGGGGTAGTTTATGCTTCTGTACTCATACCTGAAGAAACCAGAATGAATGTCATAATTCAGGAACCGGCAAAACAATACCGCCTGAGCATGAAAGGGCCCGAAGTACCCAAAATAGATATAGAAAAAATATTGAAAACTATTAAAACGCTGATACATGAAAATGACTATCTTATTTTGACGGGCACACCACCTTCCGGTGTAAAAACCGACATATACAGAAGGATATCAGATGAAATATGCAGCGAAAAAAATATCACTGTATACCTTGATGCGGATAAAGAAGCATTCAAACTCGGTTTACAGGGAAAAATCAAAGGTATAAAACCAAACTCTCATGAACTTTCAAGACTCATAGGAAGAGAACTTAACAATGAAAATGAATATATTCCAGCCGTAAAAGAAGTAGCTGCCAGATACGGCCTCGAAGAAGTATTACTGACACTCGGAAAAGACGGGGCAATTTGTTTTATAAAAGGTGAAATATTCAAAGTAAATATCCCCAAAGTCCCTGTAAAAAGCGCCGTAGGAGCGGGAGATTCCTTCCTTGGTGCATATTGTATGTACAGAGAAAAAGGGGAAAATATCATCAATTGCCTTAAAATGGCAGCTGCTGCAAGCAGTGCGGCAGTCATGACCGAAGGAACCTCACTTTGTGAATACAAAGATGTCATGAATCTAAAAAAAGAAGTTTCTGTTGTAAAATTATAATTTATGTACTTATAATGTGCGCGTATGTAACGCGTACATTAAAGCGTCAGAAGGGTTATAAATAGAGATATACACGCTCCAGAACAAGATATGAAATGTCAATTGTAATCAAATTCGGTGAAATTACAAACCAGGCACTTCACGAGTTTCGAACTCGCTACGCTCAAACAGCGAAACTCAACCGTTACCTTCCCTTGTTTGTAATTTCATAGCCAAACTTGAATTAAGATTTCCTTATTCATATCATGTTCCTTGTGCTCTGGATGACAGTATTCAAGGTGTAAATAATTTGATTTACAAGAATGTAATGTTGGCGCACATTGTGAGTTATGTATATAATTATATACCGTACAAAAAAGATTGGTAATTAATATAGAGATACAGTCTTCGGATATTACCATTTATTTGACGGTCTAAATAAAGTTTCTGAATACATCAAAAGAAAGGAGTAATGATTGTAAATGTGGAATTATTATCTTCCCACTAAAGTTATGCTGGAAAGCGGTCTGCTGAAAAAAAACAGCGATTTACTAAGTGGATTTGGAAAAAAGGCTATTATAGCGACAGGTAGAAATTCAGCTAAAAAAAGCGGGGCATTGGACGACGTTTTAAATTGCCTGAAAAAAACAAAGATAGAATACGTTATTTTTGACAAAATAATGGAAAACCCGAGTTTCGAATGTGCAGAAGAAGGGACAGCTTTCGCCGTTGAAAACAACTGTGATTTTGTTATAGCAATTGGCGGAGGAAGTCCACTCGATGCCGCAAAGGCAATGGCAGTACTCGCAGTTTACCCGGAATGGAAATCTGAAAATCTCTTCACTGATAAAATAGAAAAGGCATTACCACTAATAGCCATACCGCTTACTTCCGGTACTGGAAGCGAGGTAACACCATTTTCAATACTTACCGACCGGAATAACAACAAAAAAGGATTTGGTTCAGATTTCATTTTTCCAAAGCTCTCCATTCTGGATCCAGAATACACTTTAACAATGAGTGAGGAAGTGACAGTTTCAACGGCGCTTGATGCCCTTACACATTCCATAGAAGGAGAGTTAAAGAACTTTTCAGAAAATCCGGTAATAAAAATGATGTCCTTAAGTGCCACAAAAACCATCAAAGAGAAATTGGAAGAGCTCGTAAAAAATCCGAACAATGTGGAGTTGAGAAAACAAATACAGGAAGCATCCATGCTGGCTGGAATAGTGATAACTCATTGCGGAACTACAATAGTTCACTCTGCGGGGTACCCATTGTCTTCTTTCCTGAACGTAAAACACGGACTGGCAAACGCCATATATCTGATTCAGATATTCTCTAGAGTTGAAAAACAAAACCCGCAGTTAGTAAAAAATGCAATCGAACCATTTTATTCACTGAAAGAATTGGAGGATTTTTTCGACAGGCTTAAAGTATACGATATAGAATTAAAAATAAATAAAGATGTAATAGAAACCTGGGCCAAAAATGTCCAGGAAAACCAGAAATCCAAGAAAACACCGGGCGATTTCGATATGATTTTCTACAAAAGCCTTTATGAAAGGTATTCCGATTAAAAACATTAAATTTAAAAATCAATAAAAAACTGACCCCACCATGAAACCAAAAAACACCGATGGGGTCAGTCCGTTGCTGTGAAACTTATTCCTTCGATAAAACTACACTTCCTTCTATCTTATCGTAGCTTAACGCTACATAAGAATTATAACATATTATTCATTTCTTTATTCTTCCCATCTTTTTTCAATATCGTGTATACTTAGTTTCAAAAATCTAATCGGTAATATTCAAATATAAAAACACATAGAGTGGTAACTGATGGTAAAAAAAGCAAAAAAAAGATAAAAAAACAATAAAAACACATAGATTTCTCATCACTTAATCCAGTAATGAAATTTATTTTAACCACATTATTCAATATGAACCCATTAATTCATGCTTTCACAAAAAAATGTTAATTCAACCGGTAATTCAAAGAAAAAAGCCATCTTTCAGATGGCTTTTGTGTATTTAATTTAAGCAATTTATTTATCTTCGCTTTTAAACATATCCGTACTCAGATATTTCTCTCCCCTGTCAGGAAAAATAACAACAATAACGGCATCATCAGTTTTTTTTGCCACTTCATAAGCCGCAAGCATTGCCGCTCCGCTACTCATTCCAACAAAAATACCCTCTTCAAGAATTATTTTACGAGACATCTCTATGGCATCTTCACTTTTAATCATTATCGATTCATCTATCAAATCCGGATTGTAAATCTCAGGGACTATGGCCTCCTGCATATTTTTCAGTCCTTGTATGTAATGGCCTTTTTCAGGATGAGCCTCAACAATCTTAATTTTAGGGTTATTCTCTTTCAAACCCTTTCCAACCCCCATAATCGTACCTGAAGTCCCTATAGCTGACACAAAATGGGTTATAGTTCCATTGGTATCTTTCCATATCTCTTCAGCAGTGGTTTTATAATGAGCCATTTTATTGTACTTATTCGAAAACTGATATGGCATAAAATATTTATCCGGATATTTTTCAACCAATTCCTGAGCTTTTTTTATCGCGCCATCCGTGCCGAGATTTTTATCTGTCAATGTCACCTTAGCTCCAAATGCCTCTATCATCATTCTTCTTTCAATAGAAACAGCGGCACTCATGACTATCTCCACCCGATAACCTTTTACACTTCCTATCATTGCCAAACCAATACCTGTATTCCCGGAAGTCGGTTCGATAATAATCTTATCTCTGGTTAAAATATCCTCCGCCTCTGCCTGCTCGATCATTTTTAACGCTATTCTGTCTTTGATACTGCCGGTAGGATTAAATCCCTCAATTTTCGCATATATAGAAGAATTGGGATTTGGGTTCAACCTGTTTATCCTCACCAGGGGAGTAGCACCTATGGTCTGCAATATGTTCTGATACATAATTCCACCTTCTCAATAATAACTGAATTTCGAATATTCTGACGTATTCCTGAGTTTTATAATTCTAATTTATCTGCTTAACACTTCAATTTTATCCAGAAAACCATTTATTCTTTCTATTGCCAGTTTTTTCCAGTTTTCTTTTCTCACACTTTTGGGTTCCATGTATATTCCGTTCAAAGCACTGACAGTTTGCATAACCCCATAAATATAAACTTTTTTATACTCGATTTCATTCCCGTAACCTCTGATAAAAGAATTTATGTTCTTTTCATTCATTTCAAAAAAAGGAGGAAATAAAAGTGTTGCCACGTCCCACATCGGATCCCACCACATAACATCTCCAAGAGAAGTAACCTTAGACACATAGACTTCATTTTCATTCGAAATATCCACATACACATTCCAGAGAAAAGCACTTGCGTGAATCATGGTTACATCTGATTGTTCGAGATATTCTATACTTTCGCTCCATACCCTGTCTATTTTCTCATATAAAGAAACGGGAATTACTCCTTTTTTCAGGAGCTCAAATCCACTTCCTCTTGATATCTCCGAATCGTACATATATTTAACCGGCGATATTGGAAAGCGCCTTTCTGTGTATTCATCCAGGCTCCATAATCCGGAAACATCATTTTTCACGGAATGTATTTTTGAATAATATACACCCACAGACTCAAAGATTTTTTCAAAATCATATTCATCCGAATAATATATATCCGATAATTTAAGTCCCGAAATCTGTTTTTGTATTATATAGGGATACGGTGATATAAAATTGGTTTCATCATGAAATATCAACGGAGGTACCGGAATATCATTGTTCTCAAATACCTTGATCACATTCTCTTCATGTTTTAAATTCGACCATTCATTTCTTACGTTGAATTTCACAAAATATTTCTCACCATCTGCGAAATTCATTAAAAAATTACGTTTAATAATCAGTCCTTTATCCTCAATACTTCTCAATCTTTTATCCGGAAATATCTTATTCGCAATTTTTCTTACTATTTGCTCCATAATTCCTCCAATAAAACTTTTAGTAATTTTATAACATAGAAATTTCGCATACATTCACATTTATCTGGTTTTCATATCGACAGCGTTGGTTAATTTTTAGATACTATTATATTGAGTATACTGCATATTATTTATATATATTAGCCAATACCACTTTTTATTTTTATTTTTAACAGAATCATCCAACTATTTTATCACCCCAAAGTAATATTTATGATATTATTAAGAAATTTAATTAAATTAATACACATCTAAATTTATTATTTTGAAATATTTGTTTTTTTCTGAGAATATCCCCAACATTATCAGTATATATATTGTTTATATCTTGCAAGCTCCTTTTTTAATTACAGAAAATTAATTTACGACAACTCATAAAGGAGGAAGAAAATGAAAAAAACAAAACGGAGAATTTCTAGTATCAAGACTAAAACTGTCCTAAGTTTTTCCTTGAGTGTGGGGATTTTATTACTTCTTCTTGTAATAATCATCTACTTTATACTTAATTCTTTTCTTATTCCCGAACAGAAAAAAGCCGCTTCTGAAATGAGTGCTGCACATTCTTTAAGTGTGGGGATTTGGATTGAAGGAAACTTGAGTGAAGTCAGACTAATTTCTGAAATGCAGGTTGTAAAAAACATGGATTGGAGAAAAATGAAAGATACTCTGAAAGAAATGCAGTCTTATAATCTCCATTTTGAAGAATTAATACTCATCTCTCCCGATGGCGAAACAGAATCAACGCTAGATAAAAAAGCCAGCGTAAAAGACAGAAAATACTTTAAGGATATGATAGCCGGAAAGAGCTTTTCGATCAGCGGAGGCCTAATCTCAAAAAACACAGGGAATCTGGTACAGGTAATCGCAGTTCCCATCGAAAGAAACGGGAAATTCGTTGGTGCTTTGGCAGCATCGATAAAACTTGACAAGATGGTTGAAATGGTTAAAAATATAAGAATGGGAAAAAGCGGATACGCTGTCATAGTTGATTCACAGGGAAATACGATCGCACATCCGGATGAAAGTATGATAATGAATTTCAAACTGGCAGATACTGATGAACTCGGATTCACTGGCTTGGCAGAAGCTGGAGCAGCTATGATGGAAAAGGAAAACGGAAATTCAGAGTTCATAAAACCTGACGGTGTGAAGGCAACACTTATATTCTCCAGGATACCTGACAGTGAAGGATGGTCATTCGGAATAATAATTATCAATTCCGATCTTTACTCGAACACCGAAACAATTACAAATTTGGTCATTATCATATTCATAGTAGTTCTCGGAATAATAATTTTAATGTCTTTTTTACTCGCAAGATCCATAGCAAATCCAATTATTAAACTCACTAAAAATGTACAGAATTTCGCCGATGGAACTTTAAATACAGACTTCTCAATGGATGACAACACCGAAATAGGACGAATGGCAAGTTCTCTTAAAAACATGAAAGATATACTCATGGATTCAATATCTGAAATGAAAAATGTTTCGGGAAATTCCACAAAAAATGCAAAAGAACTGGCCGAAATATCTTCAATACAAAAAAACAGTTTCCTGGCTTTACTGGAAAATGGAGAAAAAGAGAATCATAATGCCCAGACAGTATCCGCCGCCGTAGAAGAAGTTTCGGCAAGCATTGAAGAAATAGCATCTTCTTCACAAAGCCTTTCTAAAATATCAAACTCCCTTTTCGAAAAAACATCTCTAGCCAATAAAGAAGCATTGAAAGGGGAAGATTCATTAATAAAAGTAGATGAAAAAATCATAGAAGCTTCTGAGAAATCCGTAAAAATGGCTGAAATAGTACATGAAGTGGCAGAGCAGGCTAAAAATGTAAAGGAAATAGTTGAAATGATATCGTCTATTTCCGAGCAGACAAATTTACTCGCTTTAAATGCGGCAATAGAAGCAGCAAGAGCAGGAACAGCCGGAAAAGGTTTTGCGGTAGTTGCTGATGAAATCAGAAAATTAGCTGAAGAAAGTAAAAGTGCCACACAGAACATAACGGTCATACTCAAGAAAATAGAAGATGGTATCGACCAGACTAACGATAAAGCCGAAGAAACCGTAAAAATAGTTGAAGATGTAAAGAATGACGCCACTCTCACAAAATCACAATTTTCCTCCATACTGGAAAACATCACCGGTATTTCAAAAATCGTTGAGAACCTGGCGGCAACAGCTGAAGAACAGAGTGCATCATCTGAGGAAATTGCGAGTTCTACAGATTCAGCCGCAAAAGCTGTTGAGGATTTGTCAAATCAGATTGGTAATTTCAGCGAAGAAATAAAATCACAGGAGCCAATTGTGGAAAAAATAAGGAATTTCTCCACCGAGCTCAAAGAAGCAGGAGAATCCCTTTCACAAAAACTCGAATACTTTAAATTATAAACAAACAGGGGATATCCCCTGTTTGCTGTATAATTAAACAGCTTCATTTGTAAACATCTAATAATTCGGGAGTATTTTTATGAACAAGCTTATTTTAAACCTTTCCAGATCGAGACTTTTTAAAAACATAACCCTTGGAGAAATCGAAAAAATTTTCTCGGTGCTTTCATACAGAATTGAAAAATATGAGAAAAAAGAGATGATAAAACTTGCCGGTGAAAAATACGATGAATTGCTAATAGTACTCGAAGGAGAAGCATGCACTCAAATGGAAGACAGTACTGGAAAAGTGATAATGATAGAATTATTCAATGAAGGTGAAGAAATTGCTCCAGCCGTACTTTTCAGCCACGAAAGAGTTCTACCTGTAAATCTCATTTCGAGGACAAATTCTTCTATTCTATGCATAGAAAAAAATTCATTACTCAGAATATCTTCAAAAACTGAAAATCTGCTAAACAATTTACTTGAACTCATGGGAGAAAAAGTTATGCTTCTGGCAAAAAAAGTCTGGATGTTCCAGTTCAGTTCATTGAAACAAAAAATCGCCGTATTTCTCCTGGAAAACAGTAAAAAGAACGACTCATATGAATTTGAGATGGATTTCAACAGAGAAGAATTATCTGAACTGTTCGCAGTGGCTAGGCCTTCTCTGTCAAGGGTATTCGGAGAACTCGTTCAGGATGAAATAATCAAAACGGACGGAAAAACAGTATCGATAACGGATATTTCGAAACTTAAAGAATTGATAAGAGAAATTTGAAACATACAATACACCTTTGTCAACAAATAATATTATATACAAAGCTTTTAAGGCAATTATTGAAAATCTTACACCTTCTAAAAGACTTCTCAATTTTGTTTATTTATATTTAGACCATCCAATAAAAACAAAAGGGTTAAAATCGTCATAATGACTAGAGTTTATCATTCTGAATGAACGCTGGTTTATAGAGTGTCGTGCTTGATAGCAAGCACGCTGAAGTTTCTCGCCTTTAAATATTACGAAATAATAAAATAGAAGTCCGCGATTACCTTCATCGTACTATAAATCAAGTCCGTCTAGTTCAGGATGACTAGCCGGAACTTTAATGGTAAATCATTTATTGGACAATCTTTTATTTATATTAATTATTTTTTCAATACATCCTTAGTTAACTCACTTTATTTCATTTTCCAAAATCTATATTAATATTTTAATTGTCATCTACCAATGGTTACATTTTTTTTACTTTATACCAATAGTATACAACAACATTATTAATCTATTTTGTGATATCATTTAATATATTTACACTTAGATTTTATTGCGGTTAATATTTTTCGTATATTTAATCACATATGTTTGAATTTATTTTTAAAAGGCTTGCTCAAACTATTATAAGGAGGATTAAGAAAATGAATTTTAAATTTAGGTTTTCCACGATAAAACAGAAAACTATTTTCAGTTTCACATTAATTGTAAGCATAATCCTTGTCTTATCCGCCTTCACAATTTATTATCTGATTTCCAGCAAACTTACATCTGAACAAAAAAACCATGCCACGGAAATTACCATAGCACATTCTAATTCAATTGGGGCATGGCTGGAAGGAAACATCAAAGAATTAATGACTTTAGTAGAAATGCCTGTAATAGAATCAATGAACTGGGATTTAATGAAAGATTCTCTGATTCAAATACAGACAAATGATCCTCAATATGAAACCATTTTTCTTATAGGCCTGGATGGAATGGCGAATTCCACCGCCGAGAACGGTTCATCCATACTCAACTTAAGTAACAGAAGCTATTATAAGGACTTAATTTCGGGAAATCCTTTTGCTGTAAGTGAAGGAATATTATCCAGGAACACGGGAAACATCCTTCAGGTTGTCGCAGTACCTATAAAAAATGGTGACAAACTTTTAGGAGGTTTAGGTGCTGTAATTAATCTCGAGGAATTAATAAGCATGGCTTCAGAAATAAAAATGGGAACAAGTGGCTATGCCGTAGTAGTTGATTCCGTTGGAAATACAATAGCTCATCCTGATGAAACCATGATAATGAATTTTAAATTAGCCGATTCCGATGAGATGGGTTATACAGGACTTAAAGAAGCTGGAGAAAAAATGTCGGAAACAGAAAATGGTATAGAAGAATTCACCAAACCCGATGGAACAAAAGCAACTTTAATTCACTCAAAAATACCTTTCAGTAATGGATGGAATTTTGGTGTCGCATTGATGAATTCAGACTTATATTCAACTTCTCAGGAAATAACTTTTTATATAATAATTACTTTTTTAATAATACTCGGAATAATAACACTGGTATCCTATGTAATAGCAACGGGAATTTCAAAACCAATAAAGAAATTAACCAACATCGTACAGGAATTCGGAAATGGGAATCTTAAGGTAGACTTCACTACGACTGACAACACGGAAATAGGAAATATGGCCACTTCATTGGAAAAAATGAAACAAATTCTATATAATTCATTTTTAAGTATAAAAGATGTCTCTATTCACACGGGCAACACTTCTCTTGAACTATTAAACATATCATCGGAACAGAACGATACATTCGCTATTCTACTTGAAAATGGCGAAAAAGGAAACCATAACGCCCAAACTGTCTCAGCTTCTGTTCAGGAAGTTACCGCAAGCATCGAAGAAATCGCATTTTCTTCACAAACAGTATCTAAAATAACAAACAATCTTTTTGACAAAACCGTCAAAACAACAGACGAAGCCAAAATAGGCGAGAAAACACTTGAAGAAGTCGACACTAAAATACTTAAAGCAACCGATCAAGCCGTAAAAATGGCAGCTATAGTGGGCGAAGTAGCTCTTCAGGCAAGAAATGTCAAAGAAATAGTAGATATGATTTCCTCTATTTCAGAACAGACAAACTTACTGGCTTTGAACGCCGCTATAGAAGCAGCACGTGCCGGAAATGCCGGAAAAGGATTTGCCGTAGTCGCAGATGAAATAAGAAAATTAGCCGAAGAAAGTAAAAGTGCTACACAAAATATCGCGGATATTTTAAAAAAAATAGAGATCGGAATAGAACAAACCAACAACACAGCTTCAGATACGGTAAATGTAGTTGAAGATGTAAAAAACAAAGCAACTCTTACCAGAAAACAGTTCTCTTCCATATTAGATAACATAAAAAATATATCTGAAATGGTTGAAAATCTAGCCGCAACGGCAGAAGAACAAAGTGCTTCTTCCGAGGAAATTGCCAGTTCGACAGATTCGGCTGCCAAAGCTGTCGGAAGCCTTTCAAATCAAATTGTAGATTTCAGTAGTGAAATAAAGGATCAAGGTTCAGTTGTCGAAAGGATAAACCAATACTCTGTAATTTTGAAAGAAGCCGGAGAACAACTCTCAGAAAAAATCAGTTATTTTAAATTGTAATTAAATTGGGCAATTGTTATATCTCCTCATATCGTGCACAAGAAAGAAAACAAGCGGGCATAACACGGTCTAAATATTTATTTTAGGCCGTCCAATAAATACAAAAAAGCTAAAATCGTCATAATGACAGGAGTTTGTCATTCTGAATGAACGCTGGTGAAAAAATGCATTTCAACTTTGCAAACTCAAAGATATATTACGAGGCACATGGAGAGGGAATTCCTGTAATATGCATACACGGTTATTTTTTAGATCACAGGGTCATGACAGGTTGTCTTGAACCTGTCTTTTCACAATTGAATGGATATAAAAGAATTTACATGGATTTACCAGGTATGGGAAAATCCATACCTGGTGATGATATTAAATCGGGAGACAATATCTATTATGTTTTGAAAAACTTTGTAGAAAAAATCACCAATAATTGCAGTTATGTATTGATCGGAGAATCTTACGGTGTTTACCTGTCTAGAAGGTTGATAAAAGAGCATATGGACAGAATACCGGGACTTGAATTGATATGTCCGGTGATAGCTCCTTCCAAATCAGCAAGAAAACTGCCCGACAAATTTGTAATTTACGAAGATTCCGACTTTTCCGAAAAACTGTCAAAAAATGAAAAAGATTTTTACAATCAGATAGGAGTCCTTTTTTCAAAATCGAACTTCGAAAGGGTGAAAGAGGAAATAATCACCCCACCGCTATGGCAAATGAAAAATTCTTAACCAATTTGCAGGAATAGAGATACGGTTTTGAGAATTTCGATGAAGACTATGTATTCAAAAAGCCCTGTCTTTTTCTAACCGGAAAACAGGATGATACCATGGATTATGAGGACATACTCCCCCTTCTGAAAAACTTCCCGAGAAGCACTTTGGCAATTCTGGATATGGCAGGCCATCTGCTGCAGATAGAACAGAGGAAACTTTTTGAAACGCTCACAAAAGAATGGCTCATCAGAACTGAAAGATATTCGGATTGTTAAGAAAAATATCCTATTCTTTGTACTCGCTTAAAATCAGAATTTTAGAATATCATTGTAATTAGTTTGTATTCATAATATGCGCCTATTCATGTATTAACATCTCCTTTTAACGCCCGATGGGCGTTTTTTTATGGAAAATAACGATTAAGATTTAAATTATTCCATTATAATTCTTGCAATGTATATATTCGCTTCAACGACCATTCATTTTATTTAAGAATACAATCTCTTAAAGACTTTGACAAAGTAACAGAAAAAGACAAAAGCATAAAATAGTTTTATTTAAATATACAAAAATTTATCCGTAACCTGTATTGCCTGGTAAATCATAAAACTCATGAGAAATGTGTTATGATTATTTACGTATTATTCATATCTGATATCATCCGGATTAAAGTTAATTACTTTTTTTACAATGCATTGGCATGTAGGGGAAATTGAATCAAAGGATACTAGACAAAAGATAAAGCTGCATCGAACTCTGAACTCTGAGCTCCTGGCAGCAACGATGTAATAATGATTTCCCTTCCGATAATTCTTTTGATTTTAATTAAAACCACAAAACACGGAGGTAAAAATGAAAAAAAACGTTTTTTTATTACTCTGCCTTATATTTTCTTTTGCAATTTCCATTTCCTTTTCAGAGGAAATAATACCTGTTGGAGAAACAGTAAATATCGACGATAACGGGATACCGACATACCAGGTACAGAACGGTGAAATCAAAACCGGATATAAAATCCTGGGATCGGGTAGGCCTTTACTCATCTTAATGGGCCTGGGAGGCACTATCGAGGATTGGCCAAAAGTTTTCATAGACATGCTATCCGAAGAATACCAGGTGATATTGATGGATAACAGAGGCATGGGATCTTCAACAGATACGGACAAACCTTTCACATATGAAATGCTGTCCGAAGATGTTATAAGCTTTATGGATGTTCTAGGCCTTGAAAAAACCGATATCATGGGATATTCTATGGGGAGTATATTCACACAGTATATTTTACTTAATTATCCCGAAAGAATCGACCGGGCTGTACTGCACGCAACTGCGTACGATTCAACGAAAGTGATGGAAAATCTCTATGAACATTCCAACGAACCATTGCCTGAAGAAGGGCCAGTAAAAAAACAGATGGATATATCAGCAGATTGGAAAGTAGACCCGGAACTCTTCTCATCAGTTGATAACGATGTACTGTTAATTGCCGGCACGGATGACAACATATTGGATATAGAAAACTCGGTAGTCTTATCAAACTATATCGAAAATTCATGGCTTATAAAATTCCGCGGAACTGATCATTATCTGCTTTTCTATTATCCCGTGGATTTTGGTAATGTGATAATAGATTTCCTTAACCATATGAGATAAAATAAAAGCCCTCATAAAGAGGGCTTTTTATCGTTCCAGATATCGTACTTAATCCTGTTCTTTTCTGAAAATACTGACTCCGAGAATCGGAATAACAACTAAACCGATTGCCAGAAATACTATATTCGTTGTCCAGAATTCACTTACCGCCATGGTATCCTGTCCCAATACGTATCTCATATTATTTGCAACATAAGTCATGGGGAAGAATTTCGCCACGGTCTGCAGCCAGTCAGGCATTAATTGAATAGGGAAATAAACTCCTGCAACAAACATCATTATCGTTGAAAATACGTTCGCAACGTTCATAGCTGCATTCGGTTCTCTGAATACCAGCAGGAATAATCCACCAACAGCCATCATCAATGTCATAGAAGAAATGTAATTCACTATCATTTCCACCCACATTATGCTGAAATCCACTTTAAAGGCAAATCGGGAAACAAGCAGTATTATCACTATTGAAGATGCGGATACCAGCAATGTATTGAGCACACTGGCAAACATAAATATCGAACCTTTAAAAGGTGTTGCCAGAAATCTTTTAAGTACATTCTCTTTTCTGAAATAACCAAAATTTATTATGAGTGCCATCAACCCGGAAAACGTTATGGAAATAGCGAGTACACCGGACATCATGTATCCCATGGATGTAACTTTTTTCGGGGTGAACTCTATGTCGTTGACATCAACTTTCATAATATCCTTGAACCCGGCAATTTTCTTTATCATGGAAGTAACCAGGGAATTAACATTGCTTACATAAAGTGCCTGCTGCTGTTTGTCGGCAGCATCGTAATATGCCTTTATCTTTAATACGTCTTTCTGTATTTCCTGATCATCTATCACTTCGTTTACTTTTTTAACCCCTAAAGATAACCCGAATTTTATTCCTGAATACCCTTTTTCAACCCCCTCCATGAGAGCTGTTGTACTGGTAGCTTCCCTGGGATCCAATCCGTTTTCTTCACTTGCATCTATTACGGCATTTCTGAGTTCTTCGGTTGCCGAAGATTCGAAAAACACTCCGAATTTAGTTGCAGCATTTCCCGAAGAAGACGAACCACCCATACTGCCTCCACCGAAAGCCAGACCAAAAACTATTAAAAATAACAGCGGGAAGAACATGGTGAAAAAAATCGCCATTTTATCCCTTACCCTGTTGTAGAAAAGAGCTTTAAATATACTCCAGAATGCCCTCATGATGCATCACCCCTCCAGTCAAATGTAAACGCTGATATCACAAGCATTATGGCTGACCAGGCCAATGGCACCAGATAAAGGGTGTAAGCGGGCACCGGTGCATCCATTATACCCATTCCCTGTCTCATACCTGCCGCTATATATGTCATGGGATTTATATAAACAAACCATCTTACCGCTGGTGAAATATCCCATACCGGAAAGTAAAGCCCTCCTAAAAACTGCATTGGGAAAAACAGGACATTGCCTATTGCTGAAGCTGCATTTGCATTTTTTGAAACACTTCCTATAAAAATCCCGAAAGATAAAGCTGTTAATATACCTAAAATTATAAACGGAAAAGTCTCCAGATTCAGAATGGTGAAAGACGAGCCAAATACAAAATGCCCAAAAACCAGCAATAAAACTGCACTTATAATCATAATGACCATTTTGCTCAGAATATTAGAAAACATGAATCTTTTTACACTTAACGGTGTTGCGGAAAGCCTTTTCATAACCCCAATATGCTTGTTATGAGATATATCGTTGCCTAGTGCAAAAAAACCGGTTGAGAAGAAACTCATTACGAGTACTCCTGCGAGAAAATAATCTGCCCATGAAAAATCATCTGTCTGCCCCAGGATTTCACTCGAAATATCATAGTCCATGAGTTTAACATTCATTTTTTTTGCCGCTTCAACGTTAACAGCAGCCATAATCTGATTAAACACGTTGCTGGCAAAAGATGAAGAACTTCTCAGTGCAACCCTTTCAGTTTTAACAGCCGGTGAATCGGCATTGATACCGGTTATTTTCGAAAAGAAAACCACCTGATTGAATTTCACATTAAAATCTTCGGGTATTTCTATAACCAGGGCGACTTTCTGATCCATCAGCATTTGCCTGGCTTCTTCGGGATCTTCAACATTAACTATCGTAAACAGCGGTGTTTTCCCATCCTGTGGTTTACTTACACCATCCAGAACAGTTCCGAGTATTTCGGTGCCCATACCTTCTCCGCCTTTATCAATCAACGCAACCTTGAAATTAATATCCTTCCCTTCCATATTGCTGAATATTATAATCATAATGGTCAGCAATAAAATTGGAAAGGCGAATATCCAGAACAGCACTTCTTTTTCTCTTATATTACTTATAAGAAGCGCCTTAAACAGATTCGTCTTCATCAGTCACGCAGCCTCCTTCCGGTAAGCTTTAAGAATACATCTTCCAGATTCGGCTGGCGAATGTCTATATCGTTGAACATTACACCTTCTTTCTTACTCCATGAGAAGAGTTTTTCAAGAATTTCCTGTATCTTTTCCGTTGTAATCTCCACTCTGTCTCCATCAATTTCCAATGCTTCGGGCGACCAGCTTTCAAAAACAGGCTTCAGAGCTTTGGCATTTTTAACGACAAATGATACATAGTTTTTCTCTCCAAGATTTTTTATATGTCCAACAGGTGTATCTATCGCTATGATCTTACCGTGGTCCATAATGCAGACAACATCGGAAAGCCTCTGAGCCTCTTCCATGTAATGTGTGGTAAGAAAAACCGTCTTACCCTCTCCCTTGAGATGTTCTATGATATCCCATATATTTCTCCTTGCCTGGGGATCCAGTCCGGTTGTCGGTTCATCCAGGAATATCATTTCCGGATCATTTATGAGTGCGCATGCAATTGCCACTCGCTGTTTCTGTCCGCCTGATAATTTATCAACATAATCGTTCTTTTTCTCTTCAAGTGAAACAAATTTAATAACCTTTTCAACCGACAGAGAATTCTTAAAAAAAGATGCAAAAAGAGCTATTGTTTCTTTAACTTTCAAATGTGGTATGAAATTCGTAGACTGCAAAGACACACCTATTTTTTCTTTTGTCCTGGCATCGACATTCTTCAGTTTTCTGCCAAAAAAATCAATTTCTCCTCCATCTGATTTTTTTATACCTTCTATTATTTCAAGAGTGGTTGTTTTACCCGCACCATTTGGGCCAAGCAATGTGAAAATCTGACCTTTCTCTATTTCAAAATCGATTCCATCTACAGCCTTAACCGTCGGATAGTGCTTCTTCAACCCCTTTACTTTCAATATCTTTTCCACTTTAATACCTCCATTGATTTTAATAATTTTATCTTTTTAAGATTTTTTATGAATTGTATACCTTACATATTAATCGAATTTAAAGCAAATTACCTATTTTGAATCTGTTGTACAGCGAAGTGAATACACTGAAAAGATTGGGAAGAAATAATGCCAGTAAGAAAACATAAGTTATTATGTTTATAACGTTATTAAAGGAATAAAGGTTCTGACTTTCTCCCATTGCTATCAGAGGGGATTGCGAATGAGTATAAATCATCATTCCAGCCACAACTATACCGGCAATTCCTATAGCAATTTTTGACAGAAAGGTAAAATATTTTTTTATTCCGAATTTTATAGTGGCAAACCTGAATATTATCTCATATACCCAGATAATTGTAAGATATGGTATGAATTTAACCAGATTGTTGTATTCGGGCTTCACGAAAACCAGACTTCCATTTTCAGTATAAAACACGGTAAAATTCGCTATATATAGGTTAAAAACCGCTATAGCCACAACCAGAGCGACTATCGAGGCAATTTCTTCACCTACTTTAACAATGCCATTTTCTACAACTGGCAAATCGGATGTCAACCATCTTTTTTCGTCTTCGTGAATTTCATCAAAAGTGTTAAGTTTTTCCATGATAAAAAATATCATAACTAACATACCAAAAGAAATTATATAGGCATTCAACGCAGTACCCAAAAAGCCGAATATCACCTGTTCGTTCACCTTTTCCATCAAAATGAAAACCAGTCTTGCGGCAAGTGCGACAGAAATAACGATCCACAGTATTGCCCATATTTTCTTGAAAAAAGGATATATCATCGGTCCTATAACATATTTTTCTTTCATATAAGACCTGGCTATTTTGGCAGGATGCCCCATATCTTCGAGAATGATTTTCAGAGCCTGAGTCTGTCCATCATCTGAAGGGCCTTCATAACTGTCTTCAAGCATATCCAGTATGGTTGATTCTATCTCCCTGGAAATTTCCTTACGATTCCTTCCGGGTAATCTACGACCAATATCTATGACATATCTGCTTAAAAGATCTTTGCTTTTAACGTTAAGATTCATTTCAGCAACACCTCCATTGCCTCTATTTGCATATGCCAATCATCTTTCAATTTTTCATACAGTATTCGACCTTTATCGTTCAACAGATAATACTTTCTTGGCCGCGTATCATTTTCAACTTTCCATTCCGAACTGACAACACCCTGTTGTTCCAATCTCCTCAACAAAGGGTATAAAGTTTCCTGAGCTATCTCAATTCCTGCATCGTTAAGTTCTTTCAGCAGAGAATAACCATACTGAGGTTTATCCAGTTTACTGAGAACTCCCAGCACTAAAAAACCTCTTCTCATTTCCTGTTCAATTTGTTTTACAAGTTTTTCAAAATTCTCTTCTTTTTTCATATTTTAATTATACTATACGACGCACAGTATTGTCAAGTATACAATAATATGTTTTATATTATATTTTTCAAATTCAGGTATAAAAAACATTTTTAGAGTTTTTTTGTATTGCATCAGTACGAAAATGTATAATCCTATCGATTGGAGGTGTTAACATCAAGTATCTCAGCATAAATTTACCAGAAGACCTGAAATTTCTCATTTTCAACGGAAACTTTTCAGAGGCAGCAGACAGGATTCAAATAATTTTGAAAAATAACTTACCTTCACTTTTGAAACAGAGACTCGAATATGAACTGTTCCGTATGGAAAGAATTAAACAGAATTACACCATTGAAGAAGAAGCAGCCAGAAACACCCTTTTCAGTGAAATTAAAAATTTCACTGATGAAGAATTTAAAATATTGATCAAAAATAAAGTACTGGACTATGCATACATAAATGGAAATATACATTTTGAAAACAGATTTTTAAGCAATCTGTTTTTCTACTCGGAAGCGTTTTCCTCGAGAAGGATCAATCCGGACTTAAAAAAGGAAAAATGTAATAAACTGCTTCACAATTCTGTTGACAGGCTACTGAGTGATGCTTCTCCTATAAAATATAAAGTAAAGGCAAAAATTTCTTCCACACTCAAAGAAGATGCCAGCATAAAAGGTTCGAAACTTAAATGTTGGTTGCCCCTTGCGAAAAATGATTTACAGCAAGGTAACATAAAAATCATATCATCCAGCCATAAACTTTTATTCGTATCGGGTGAAAATCATCCTTCCAGGACTGTTTATATGGAAGATATAGTTATAAACAAACCTGAATTTGAATTGGAATTTCAGTACGATATTTCTGAAATTAAAAATAATATAGACCCCACAGTAGTAATACCTTTAAAAAATGATATGTCTATGTTCCTTTGTGAAAAGGCACCTCATATCGAATTCACATATTATCTGAGAAATCTGGCAGCAGAAATCGTTGGCAGTGAAAAAAATCCATATCTGCAGGCAAAAAGAATATACGACTGGATAACCAGAAATATCAGATACTCTTTCATGAGTGAATACAGGGTATACGAAAATCTATCCCAGTTTGCAGCTATAAACATGCGCGGAGATTGCGGCGTACAGGCATTGCTGTTCATAACATTGTGCAGAATATGTGGTATACCCGCAAGATGGCAATCGGGTTGGTATGCGAATCCGATAAACCCAGGAAGCCACGACTGGGCATTGTTCTATGTTGAACCTTATGGATGGCTGCCGGTAGACTGTTCATTTGGTGGAGCCCGCAGAAACAACGAAGCTTACCGTGAATTTTATTTTGGTAATCTGGATGCTTTCAGGATGATAGCCAATTCGGAGTTTATGTACGCTTTCTCCCCATATAAGAAACATCTCAGAAATGATCCGTATGACAATCAAACTGGAGAAATCGAGACAGAATCAGGCCCTGTTTTCCCTGAAAATCTGGACACAAATATAGAGGTAATATGTAACCCAATTTAAGAATACCCCCCTTTGAATAAAAACCCCCTACAGATGGCTCCCGAATGGGAGCCTTTTATTTTGTTTTCTTATGTATATAAAAGTTTGAAATAAAACATCTTTTTGTTGCGTCGAATGAGAAGTATTGACTAAACGGAGGTGTAAAAATGAAAAAAGTATTTTGTATTTTTTTAGCTATTGCGCTTGTTTCAGTGAGCATTTTCGGATATGTTAATCCGGGATACGTCAGCCCAATAACTAATGTCGTAAAAGCCACTGCGGAATCCGTTGTCAAAATAGACGTTGAAAGGACCACCACATACAATTCCGATCCTTTCTTCGAGGACTTTTTCCGCAGATTTTTTGGAGATGATTTGTCCCCAAGATTTGATGGGAACAGAAAAGAAACTTCCCTGGGTTCAGGTTTCATATTCGATGAAGACGGGCATGTATTAACCAATTACCATGTCGTCAAAGGTGCTGAAACCATTAAGATAACCATGTTGGATGGTACCGGATACGACGGGCAATATATAGGCGGAGACCAGGATACCGATATCGCCATTTTAAAGATCTTAAATGAAGAGGGTAAAGAAATCCCCTTTTTAGAACTTGGCGATTCAGATAATCTTGAAATAGGTGAACCTTCCATAGCTATCGGTAATCCATTGGGATTTCAACATACCGTAACAGCCGGAGTTATAAGTGCCACAAACAGGAAAATAAGCATACCTAACGACGATGGCTCATACAGTTATTATTCAGACCTGATTCAGACAGATGCCGCTATCAATCCTGGGAACAGTGGCGGCCCACTTTTAAACATTCACGGAGAGGTAATCGGTATAAACACGGCAATTATAAATCCAACAGAAGGTGTGAATCTGGGATTTGCCATACCCATAAACAAGGTACAGAATCTTCTGGATGACCTGATAAAATTCGGAAAGATAAAAAAGGCATATCTTGGTGTAAAAATAATAGATATTACAGATGAAACCAAAGAAGCGCTAAGCCTTGAATCGACTGACGGATCGGTAGTTGTGGAAGTTGAACCCGATTCTCCCGCAGAAAAAGCAGGTTTGAAACCCCAGGATATAATTCTGGAAATTGATGGTAAAAAAGTGGAAGGCAATGACCATCTCATAAGTATTATAAGGAGCAAGAGGGTTGGCCAGGAAATATTCCTTCTTGTCGACAGGAATGGAGAAAAAATCGATTTAAAAGTAATACTTGAACAGAAAGCTGAAGAGGAAATCAGCACCGAAGAACCTGTAAAAACAGAAGAAATACAGGGAAACAAATCTGAGCTGTTCGGCTTTTCAGTTACAGAACTTACAGCAGAATTAAGAGATAAGTATTCAATACCAGCTTCAATAAACGGTTTACTTATATCCGATGTCGAAAGCACCAGTGCTGCAAGCAGATTGGGGTTAAAAACAGGATCTGTCCTGGTTTCAATCAACAGACGCGCTATAAATTCCGTTACAGAATGGGAAGACACGATAAAAGATTTTGAAAAGGGAGATTTCGTGGCACTTTACGTTTACGTGCAGGGCCAGGGAAATATGATGCTCTCCTACCCGCTGCAATAAAAAGTTAAGTAAAAAAGACGGAGTATTTTATAATACTCCGTCTTTTTCGTTTTATAATCATTCAAAATCCGTTCGTCAATATGAATTGTAAATTAAAACTGCCTATTTAATTTCAAACTGTCTTACAAGATAGAGATCATAATCTATATACACTTCTACAAACCAAACACCTTTCATGTTCTCCGGAATCTCTTCCATATTAAGCCATGCCCAGGCTCGGTAATCTTCCCATGAAAGCCCTGGAGTATCCGATTCGGGTAAATCGAGAGAAACTTCATCAAAATACTCTCCATCAGGAGATATCCAGTCCCAGGTAACGTAATGCGCATTTTCAAACGGCCCGAATTTAAGCCAGAGATATACATGTTCATCTAATTCCATATCGAAAGTATAATCGGACTCAACCGGATCATAATTGTCATCAATAGACCTGCAGAACTCAGAATCAATTATAAGGAAAGGTTCTGGCAAAGTCACTTCAAAAACATCACTTTGGCCGATTTTATCGAAACTGTCATTTGTAAACATCCTGAAATCGTATTTACCTTCCGATACACCTTCAAAATAGAGAGTACCTTCGGAATATCCGTCAGTATACTGCCATGCTATGTAATCCCTGTCATTCGCGCCTTCTTCATATAAGCCTATCCAGTCTTTCACATTTGTTGAAGTGCTGGAATAATCAACTGTTAAGTCATCATACGCAAGATATTCATCATAATAAGATTGTATGGTTACTCCAAATTCACCAACCGGGCCTTTATCCGAAACAATCTCTATTGACTGGAAATCATACTCAATCCCGTTATAATTGAGCCTCAACTCCCATAACCCTGGAAGATTCGGAGCAACCATTTCGGCAACACCTTCAGTTCCATCGTAAAGATATGCATAGTCCATTGCGTTGTAACTGTTTTCACTTTCATCACCGTGAGCTACATTCGGGTTAACCAGTCCAACCCATCCATAATCAAGAAATCCCGGCGAGACTGTATAATGTATATAAATAGTTTCTCCCGGTTTGAAAGTATCTTTGTCCAACCAGATTACAGGTGTCACTCCTTCGAGCACCTCTATACTTTCCTGAATAGCGGTTAATTTCCTGTCTTCTCCTGTATACATCCTCAGTTCATATTCACCAGGTATATCCGGAACATCAAGATAAACAGAACCATAATCACTTGGCGCATAATCCCATGAAACGGCTTCGTTCACGGAAGCTTCCGGAGTGTATATACCTATTATATCGTTTTCATTCATTGAATCTTTTTCATAATCTACATAAAATTTTTCTCCGGTGTAAAGTGTGTCATAATAAAAATCAATATCATGTTCATAATTCAGGTCTTTGTATTTTTCAGGAACTAACAATGCATTTTCCTCAAAAACCAGAGTATCGATAATTATTCCAGAAAACTCGTTTAAAGCCATCTCTTCAGTTGGTTCTCTTCTCAGGAAAAGTAAAATCACTTCCTGTTTACCGTTAAAAGGTCCTTTGAAATAATATATCTCAAATTCGGGATTCTCCTTGCCTTCTTCACCAACATCCACCGAACCTGCAAGTTTTAAGACTTTCAATCCTGAAATTTCTATTTCTTCTTCAACTTCAAGCAAAGTGGTGGGATCGTCTTTTACATCGGATATCATATCTTTACCAAGTCTTTCATCAACAATAGCCAGAAAAGCTAACCCATCGGCAATGAAGGAATAATCAGTATCAAGTTCACCAGTATAGTATCCCAGGCCATTCCAGGGATTTTCCGGTATTTCCTTCATACCAGCCGGCTGACTCCAGGAGAGAAAATCATAGTTTTTTGTTTCGAGTTCTAATTCCGCAAATACCATAAAAGACATTCCCAATAAAATCATCAATATAAATATTTTTCTCATTTCTACCTCCCTTTAATTTAAAAGCTTTCCAACTTATACATCATTAAATCAACCATTCTTATAGATATAATATCCTAAAAAATCTTTTATTATATCTATTACATTTCTATTATACTATTTTTATTTAGACCATCCAATAAATAAGATTGGAAATTACCGGATACTGCAATAAGTTTTTATGAGAGATCCCCGTTAAACATCACATATGAATAAATCAGATTTTCACATTCCGGGTTCAAATCCCCCTCATTTCTTACAAATATTTTTGTATGATACATCAATACATCATAAATTAATTTCCTGAAATAACTTCAAAAGTTTCAAAATCATATTCGCCACCATAACAGCTCAGCCTTATATCCCATTTCCCAGATGTTTCAGGCACTGTCATTTCGACCATCCCACTCCAATCACTGTACAGACAGGTATAATCTACAGCTTCCGATAAATTAACACTTTCATCACCATGTTCTGTCATGGAATCCACTAAAGAAATCAAAGCTTCTCTGACAAATCCGGGAGATGCGTAATAATATACATTGATAGTTTCACCCGGTTTAAAAACTGATTTTTCAAGCCCCACATCAGGACTTATACCTTCCTCAACTATTAGATTTTCTAAAATAGCCACAAGCTTATTATTTATTCCGCTGTACATCCTTACCTCGTAATTCCCTGGAATATCCGGGATATTTAACAAAACCGATCCGTATTCTCCCATCACATAATTGAAAGAAATTGGATGGTCAATTACATCATCACAACTATAAATCCCCACAAAATCCTCATCCCCATTTTTCTTTTCGTATTCCACAAAAATCTTTTCCCCTGTATAAAAAATGGTATCAAATATACTCAATCTGTAATCTTTACTGATATCCACGTACTTTTCAGGAATATTTGTTGCCTCTTCAGATACTTTTATACTGTTAATAACAATTTCGGATATGTTATCTAACCCTTTATTATTTTCCATTCCTTTCTCCATAAAAATAATAACCATTTCTTCCGTTCCGTAAAATAGTTCCTGGAAATAATATACTTTGAAATTCATAATACCGTCGCCGGTATCAACAGAACCTAAATATTCAATTGCATCAGAATTGTCAATTACCTTTTCCTCACTACTATTAATAACACTTGAAGGATCACTTATGAAATTATTGACAACAGCGGGAATTTCATCTTCATCTATTATGATCATGAAAATAATCCCTTTTTCTATAAACGAAGAATCCTGATTGAGTTCTCCGATATAATATCCCGGGCTTTCCCACGGATTATCAGATATTTCAATCATTCCTTCCGGCTGTATCCAGGAAACAAATTCATAACTCATTCTTTCATTTCCATTTTCCGCAAAAAATACTACTGAGCCTACAAGAATTATCAACAGTATAAAAATACGTTTCATAGCAAAATCCCCCATCCTTTGTTTGAAATAAATGCACTGATTATGTAATTAAGTTTAATTGTTTTTGAATCGATAAAATCACGGTATATTTTTATCATATTTGTCGTTACGTTTTCATTTTATAATAAAGAACAAAAGAAATCATATCTCATTTATCAAACAGGTAATTTCTTTTATTTAAGGATTTCACGGATTACAGCCAAAGTTCTGACATTATTTTCATTTAACTAGTCTTTTACTGGCACTTATATTTTTTGTTTATAATTTTTATTGACAAACCGGACTTATTTATGTTATAAAGTGAGCGCTCACTATATTTTTCAGGAGATGATTGAAGATGAAAAACTTCACCGCTAAATTTACAGGTTTAATTTCCAGAAAAAAAAGAAATTTCATAGTATTGCTTATTTTAATCAACATCGTTTCATTTTTCGGTTTATTCAGGCTTAACATAAACACAGATTACTCACTTTTCATGCCAAAAGATTCTGTTGAATTCGAACTGTATAAAAAGATGAATTCTGATTTTTCTTCAGGTGAACAGATAATGTTTCTGGTTGAATTAAAGAATCCCAGAATTGACAGTCAATCTATGAATGAACTTATTAAAATTGGTGAAGACATAAGTCAGATACAGGGTGTAAAAAGTGTCAGCAATCCAATACCGCCTTTTTTACCCTCCGGAATAGGTGTAAAAAAAATCGAAACGGTAACTGACGCAGATGTGGAAAACATTTTAAATTTTGAAAAGGAAATGGGAAGCCTGGGTGGCTTATCAGAATATGATGGTAAGTATTATGGCCTTTATACGGTGATACTCGAAAATGAAAATCAGGAAGAAGGAATCTCAAACAAAATAATAGACATTTTCAAAGATACCGAAATGAATTACTACGCTTCGGGAGACTTATACCTGCAATGGAAAATATTCGATTATATACTGCAGATTGTATTAACGATTCCCCCTTTGGCAATCATACTAATGCTTTTGGTTTTCAGATGGAGAATAGGCTCCTTCAAAGGAACGTTCCTTGCAATACTGCCAGCAGGATTGGGGGCATTGTGGACAATGGGTTTTCTGGGATGGTCGGGAAATGAACTATCACTAACCTCGGTACTGGTTCCCATTTTCACCATCATCATGGGTAGTGCCGACGGACTTCATTTCATGTCTCATTACATAGACAACAGGAACAGCGGTAAAGATAGAATGGAGTGTCTTTCAGATACTCTGATCAAAGTTGGAAAACCAATGATACTCACAACAGTTACCACGGTAACGGGATTCCTTTCACTGCTTGTCATAAAATCATCAGCAATGCAGCAAATGGGGATTTTTGCGAGTATCGGAATAAGCTTTGCCGGAATTGCAACATGGTTTTTCCTGCCGGTTATTGCGGATTCGGTAAAGAATTTCAAAAATGATAGCAACTCCGGTAAAATCAAGGATGATCTGCTGAGTCATGGACTGAAACTCCTTTGGGGAAAAAAAGCGATTATACTGGCAATCATAGCTGTTGTTGTTTTTATCCCGGGTATAACCATGATAAAAACTGATCTTAACATGCTTTCAATGTATAAACCAGAAACCGATATACGAAAGGGTATAGAAAAAATTCAGCAGATAACGGATGGAGGATTACCACTTTTTATAACTTATGAAACAAGTTCAGATCCATTGGAAATAAATACGGCGGATAAAATACTCAGTCTGGAAAGCGAATTAAAATCGAAAAATCTCATAACAAAATCTGTCAGTGTATACGATATATTCTCAATATTCAACAACATAATATACAAATCAGAAACCAAGACTTATCCCCAAAACATGCTGCAATTGAACTTAATGTACGGAATGATTTCTTCTCAACAGGAAAACCCGATTTCCAATTTCCTGAACCGTTCGGACAAAATAGGTAGAATTCTAGTTTTCCCATCTAACCTTTCCGGGGAAATACTCGATGGAATACGGGAAGTCTGCACGCAATATTCAAACGAAAGCCTGGAATTGAAACCGGTGGGCATACAGTATATCATGAAAGATATGAACGATAGCATAATCCCCGAACAGATAAAGTCACTCATACTTGCTGTCATAATGGTTTTTATAGTTATGCTCCTGTCAAACAGAAACATTATGATTTCGTTTTTTTCAATAATTCCGATAGGAATCACTTTAATTTCACTTTTTGGAATAATGGGATATGTGGATATAACATTGAGTATCATAACAAGTACTATGGCAAGTATAACTATAGGTGTGGGAATAGATTATTCAATACATTTTTCAAGTACATATCAACTTTTCAGAAAAAAATACGGCTCTGAAAAAGCTGTTGAAAAAGCATTTACCTATGTTTCAAAACCCGTAACGGCAAATGCTCTCGGACTTGCCATAGGGTTTACAGCTCTCGTGTTATCACCCTTACAAATGCACAATTACATGTCAATACTGATGTGGGTCACTATGCTGGTGAGTTCTTTATTCAGCCTTACGCTTTTGCCGACACTGCTGAAAAAGCTTAAAAAATAGTCTAAAAAGCCTCTATTTATGAGGCTTTTTAAAACCAACACATGTCAAGTAATTGTTCATATCGTTAAAACGCTGATAGACGATTTCTTTGATATTAACAGTCACATCAATCGTATGCATTCTTGAATATTCCATAAGCTTGGATATCTCTTTCATACCGTATTTACCAACATTTGATGGTAAAAAATATCCAAGAGAAATATGTGGCCTTAGAAAATAATCGAGATATACAATTTCATCAAATAGATTGTACAAATTCATCATTATGTTGAAATCTCTTTCAGAAGCTGGTATGAATTTGAGGACAAAAGAAACCATATTACTCGTGGATAAGCCGATTGAATTGAGATTAATAAAAGAATCTTCAGGATTATTCGCAAGGTAATCATTCAAATTCTTAAATACATCAAAAGCTTGAAGTTTCGCGTCTTCCATTTTAATTTCCAGGTCATTTGGATTCAATACGTTAAATTCATTGTTTAAGTCATGTATCGTAATGTGAAAAAAAGAAGGATCTAAAGGTTCCGCAAGTAAATCACTGCATGAAGAATAAACCTTTTTCTGCAATTCAAAACAATTTTTTATACTTTTTTCATCACAAGGCCACACTATCGTGTCTCCGCAGAATTTCAGGTATTGCCCATAAGTATTTACCTTTCTGGTAACCCCTTCTTTTATTTCCCATTTAATACAATTTTCCGCAAATTTTATGTGTTCTTCTTCAATTTCCCTTTTTAAGATTGAACAATAATCACTATAAAGCATAACTTTATTCTTTACCTTAGGTTTCAAACAAAGATCCAATCTCCATTACCTCCAAATTATCTTTTTAGTAATAACATAATAACATGTATATAAAACTCAACATTAATAAAGCATATGAAATAATTCACTAACCGAATCATTCTCCAACCATCTCTGTTTAAGGGAAAGCAAAAATCCATATCTTAATATTTTCTACATTTAAAATGATAATACTTTTATGCGATGATAACATATAAACTATAAAATAAAGTATCATATGACCTAATATCATTCTAAATTTATTGAAACAATTCTGTTTATTCGGTATTTTTCATTACAAACATATTATTTTATGAGGAGATGATGTTCATGAAAAAAAGCATTCTGTTACTACTGTTTACCGTTGTCTTATTGATTTCGGGCTTTTCACAGGGAATTTTCACGGCACTTGAGAGTGATGTCGATTTTCAGAATTTTGGCCAGACAATTCGTGGAATTCTGACAGTACCTGCGGAGAAGAGTTCTTTAAGCCCGGCAATAATGATATTTCACGGTTTTACCGGACAGAAAAATGAAATGGATGTTGCCGGAACCGAAGAAACAATGTTTGGAATGACCGCAAGAATACTTGCAGAAAATGGTATTATAAGCCTCAGAATTGATTTCAGAGGTTCGGGAGACAGTGACGGAAATTGGGAAGATACTACTTTCAACGGACAGATCTCAGATGCAATAGCAGGTATTGATTACCTTTCTTCACTCCCATTTGTAAACAATTCAAGAATAGGAGTACTCGGATTAAGTCAGGGTGGGCTGGTAGCAGCATGTACAGCTTCAAGGGATAACAGGGTTAAAAGTGCTGTACTGTGGTCTCCGGTTGCAGTGCCCGCATACACTTATTCATCCCTTCTCAGTGCGGATATAATTACAGAGGCACTTAAAGAAGAAAAAACACATACGGCTACTTTACCATGGGGTGCCACCACAGAACTTAAAAGCTCTTTCTTCAAAGAACTTTTCATTGTCGATCCAATAGCTGAAATCGCAGGATATTCCGGTCCCCTATTCGTTGCAGTTGGTAACAACGACACAATAGTGGCACCTCAGCCAATGTCCGGCAGATTGTTCCTCAAATATCATAACGGAATGGAAAAAATCTCCGAACTCGAGGCGGATCATATGATAAACATATTCGTGGGTTCCGAAACTCTCATCGGATTAATTGATGAAACTCTTGACTGGCTTGAAAATACTCTTTGATATTAACAGCGTTTATCAAAGGAGGCTTTATGCCTCCTTTTTATATTTTTTCAATGGAAAAACCGAATTATTAGTCTTACCTCTGATTAAAAAATCTAAAAATGTCTCTGCTGAATATTTTGCACATCCAAAAAGTGCATAATACTCGTCGTAATTTTCCAGTAACGTATAATCATAAGGATCGGAAATACTTAAGACAATTTTGTATTTGTAATCAATCAATTTTTTATTAAAAAATTCACTGATTTTTCTCGACTGAAAAACACCTCTGCAATCACTTATAAATATACAATCTTTTCTATTCGCAAATTCAAAATTCAATGAAGCTGACTCAATATCTTGAAAATCAATCAGAAAATAATTTGTTTTTACTATTTTGGATATTCTTTCATAAAACTCCCCATAAAAGCAATTCACAGAAGCAGAACCAAAATCATCATTTTTTACAGCTATTAAATCAAGCTCTCTTTTGGCTTTCCATGTATTATCTGTATTGATCCTGAAAATACTTTTTTCCACAAGTTCTTTTTCCCATCTGTCTTTATGACTTTCAGTTAAAAATACATCTCTTCTTTCCCTTTTCAACTTAGTAGATTTCATTTTTTCTATTCGTTCATATTTTCCCTTTACAACTGATTTATCTATTCCGCCTTCAAAAATTTCTCTTGCTATAGCCTTCACCGTATCCAGTTGTGTTTTTTCAGTATGACTGATTAAAATCAAATCATTTCCATTTTTCAACGCCAATACCGCTGCCTTTGGTATATCAAAATTTTCAGATATTGCATTCATTTCAAGGCAATCCGTTATCGTTATGCCTTCAAAACATAATTCGTCTCTTAAAATATCGCATAGAAATCTCTTTGAAAGTGATGCCGGTAAAGTATCTATTTCTGAATATTTAATATGTGCCGACATTATCATATCGGCACTCCCTGATTCAATTAACCTTTTAAAAGGCTTTATATGTACTTCAAACAATTCATCTGATTTCATACTGCATTCAGGTAATGCTTTATGAGAATCGACATTTACAGGCCCATGCCCTGGAAAGTGTTTTAGAACTGTTCTTACACCGTTTGATCTCACTCCTTTACAGAATTCATAAGCATTCTGTGCAACTGTTTCTTCATCATCTGAAAAAGAGCGAATTCCAATTATCGGATTTGTATATTCACTATTAACATCGACAACCGGCCCTAACAGCGTGTTAATCCCATATCTTTTTAAATCTGAGGCCATAAATTCTCCGGAAATCCCGATTATATCTTTTGAATTGACAGCCGTATACGCCATTTGATTAAGTCCTCTGAACACCTCTGATGGCAATTGTACAGATCGCCCGCCTTCCTGGTCAATCATGGTAAAAAGCTTGTTATTCCTCTTTTCACAGAAATCATATAAAACCTCAGCATCGGAAAAAGATTTTATATTTCTTTTAAAAAATATAAACCCGGAAACTCCTTTCTCAAATAATTCTTCCATCCTTTTTTTAGCTGAACTTGAGAGTTCTCCCTGAAATCCAAAAACACAAAATGAATATGCGTATTTCAAAGCCTGTAAATACTTCATAAATCACCTTTTTTATAAGTTTCCGAATCCGCTGAGTACAAAGCCTTTGATGTAGTTTTTCTGCAGATACAGGAATAGAATTACCATTGGAACAACCTGATAAACCAATCCCGCCAAAATCAGATGCTGATTTTCACTTGTCGAAAAGGCAACTGAAAGTCGGGAAACTCCTACCGGAAGAGTCATCAAATCTTGTACTGACGACGTTATAATCAACGGCCATAAAAAAGAATTCCATAATCCGATGAATGTAAGTGTTGCCAAAGTGGCCATAGCTGGTTTCAAAATTGGAAGAACTATTTTCATATATATTCGCATTTCGCCAGCTCCATCTATTCTTGCCGAATCGAGTAATTCATCTGGAATACTCATGACAAACTGTCTTATGAGAAATATTCCATACCCACTCACCGCAAACGGTATTATCAGGGACATATAATTCGTAAGCCACCCCAATTGTTTCATCAGATAATAATTGGGTATTAAAAATATAAAGACAGGAAACATCATGGTGGAAAGTACAAACCTGAAAACAAATTTTCTGCCTTTGAATTTGATCTTTGCAAAAGCATATCCCGAAAGCGAACTGGTAATGAGTACCAGTAAAGTTGCTATACCAGCGGTAATGAGACTGTTTTTGTAATATTTCAATATTGGAACTCTCTTTGGAACTTCAACATAATTATTCCATTGAGGTACTTCCGGGAACCATCTTGGTGTGTCTGCCATGAGTTCCTGCGAAGTCATAAGCGAAGAAGATATCAGCCAGAAAAAAGGCAGAACCATGCATATGGCACCCGTTATTACTACAATGTATTTGATAATAGTGAGAATCGTTTTTTTGATATTTCTCTTTTTTCTTCTTTCAGGTATACCAGTTATATCAGTCTTCATATCCGCTCATCCCACCTTTTCTGAATGCCCTCAAGATAAATATTGTAACTATAAAAATAACTATGAACAATATAAAAGCCCCAGCAGAAGCTCTCCCCATCCTCATTGACTGAAATGCAGATTCATAAACATACCCGGAAACGGTCATGATACTCTTTGCCGGGGCGTTTTTACCCATAATAAATGGTAAATCAAACACCTGCCATGCTCCTATCATTCCTGTAGCCGTTAAAAAAAGAATTGTAGGTTTCAACATGGGAATTGTAATATTCCAGAATTGCCTGAAAGGACCTGCTCCATCTATTTTAGCGGCATCGTAATATGCCTGTGGTATGTTTTGTATACCCGCGGTGAATATCAGCATAGAACTTCCTATCCCACCCCAAATAGCCGTTATCATAACTGCGAAGAGAACTGTATTGGGATCGGTCAGCCAGTACACCGGGTCTATGCCCACTGAACCTAAGATATGGTTGAAAACACCGTTGTTGGGTTTGTATAAGTAGTTCCAAATAGTACCTATCGCTACCGGTGGAGTTACTATTGGGGTGAAATATAAAAATCTCCATAAAACCGAGAACTTGGATTTGTTTATCAACGTGGCAAATATCAAAGACAAAGAAATCGTCACAAAAACTGTGATAATAGCGTATAAACACGTATTTAAGAGTGCCCGCATAAACAATTCGTTCTTTAAAAGATATTCAAAATGCCTGAAACCATAAAACCTGGCTTCTTCAAATGGAACAAGCATATTCCATCTTCTGGTAGAAACCAGCAATGAAAATACCACCGGAAACCCAAAAAATACTGCATAGAAAATAAGGGCGGGGGCAATAAACCCGTAACCCACAAGATTTCTTTTTCTTAAACCTTTTCTCATATTTATGCCCCCTTAAATTTACTAGAAATAAAATTCTTCGAGTATTTCGTCTATTTCTTCCTTGGCAATTCTGAGTGCTTCTTCAGGACTCTTCTGTCCATGCCAGGCTTCTACTATTTCTCTCATCAAAATCGTTTTTATTTCCTGTCCCTGTGCCACATTGGGCTCAGAAATAGTATTTTTAAGCTCATTGACAAACACAGATGTATAAAGGTCGTCAAGCTCATCTGGATAGGCTTCTATGTCAAATTTCATCGGTGGAATTGCGGCAATGTTAAGTGCCATTAATTCTCCGAGTCTTGAGGCACCGTTCTCCATTTTGTCGAATGTTAACCATTTAAGAAATTCCCAGGCTTCTTTTTTATGATTGGAAGCTCTGTCAACACCTAAAAACCATGTGTAACCAGCTGTCATAGGTGTTTTTAAATATGGAAAAGGAGCCACTCCCACTTTATTTTCATATTCATCTTTAAAGGAAATCCTGAGACTCGTTTCATACCACGGAGCCATTATGATCATTGCAGCTTTGCCCGATGCAAACCCATAAACACTTGCAGCCGGATCTGTCGCGCCGTTTTTGAACAATACTAATTCTTCTTTCAACGCCTCTAAGGCTTCCGGAGAATCCAGAGTGCATTCCGTAAAGTCCTCGTTGAACATGTTGCCACCCAAACTGTACAGTAATGAAAGATAAGGATGAACTACTGCAGAATCCCAGCCGGATAAAAATGCAAATCCGTATCTGTCAACAGTTCCGTCTTCCGATCTTTTTGTCATCTTGCTTGCCATTTCTGCCATTTCCTGCCATGTTTTCGGAGGATTTTCAAATCCGGATTCCGCTAATATGTCTTTGTTGTATAAAAGAGCATAATTATCGATTTCCATAGGAATACCTCTGAGTTTCCCATCTATCATCGATCCGTTGTATGCCGCTTCCACACAATTTTCCGAAACTAACTTCTCCACTTCTGCTGGTACATTGTCGAGAATCCCGGATTCAACCAACTGAACTCCCCAAAGTGAATACAGACCATAAATGTCGGATACCTGCCCGGCTGTATGACTTATAAGTATTTTTTTGAGATATTCATCAAAAGGTACTGACTGAATTTCTATTTCAATTTCAGGATTCAAAGCCATATATTCATCCACATACTGCTGAATCCCCTTAGTTACAAGATTTCCATCTTCATCTTTAACACCATCAACCTGGAAATCAGTCCAGTGAACTGACCATACCAGATGAGTTTTTGCCATTGCACTAATTGAAAAAATCATTGCGACTATCAGAATTACCAAAAAGACTTTTTTCATAAAATCACTCCTTGTTTTTATGCCCCGAAGGCTGGTAAACTAATGAAGATTTTATTTTTCTATTATTAAAACCTCAGTTTTAAATCCTTTAAGTGTTCTGTCGAATTCAATGCCAGTTTCATTTCTGGCAAATGAAACATCGGTATCTTTTTTAATATCTTTTATTCTGCAATTACCTGATATTGAAGCATCTGAAATATTAACCGTAACGTCAACTTCCGATTCTCCATGGTTGAATATGAAACATACATATTGATCTTCTGATTCGTTAAGTCTGACTTCCAGATTGTCTCTGTTCGCTTTTTCAGTACACACTTTGAGTTTTCTGTTTATTTCGGAAGAGTTGATGATATCCATTACGAAATCCTCGATAACCGTTTCGTTGTTCTCAAGATAAATGTTGCCCATCAAAGAACCAACCATATAACCCATACCTTTTCCGAAAGAATTTTTTACAATTACGGGTTTTTCCCTGTAAAATCCCATTGGCGTTCCGGAAGTTAAAGTAAAGGTATTTATAAATCTGGAATTTTCATATGATTTTCCATTTTCCATATCAACGGTAAGCGATTCTTTCAATTCAAGCATGTAGTCTTCTAAACAGCCAAAAACCTCATCAAGTCCACCAGAAGGTATTTTAAGCGAAAGATTTCCATCTTCGTCCATCCAGCCGATTCTTCCATCTGCAATCAAAGTACCGCCATTTTCGACGAATTTTTTGAGTACAGCTGCCACATCGTCGTTCAACACGATGCAAAGTGGTGCGAATATAACTTTATAAGAAGATAATTTTTCAAGATTCATATCATCGAGATGAAGGAAGTTAACTGGTATATCATTTTCCATCATTATTTTGTAGAAACCGAACATGTCTTTCCTTATTATGTCTGCGTTGGTTTCCCTCAAGCCAGCAAGTGCTCCATGGCTTAGCACATTGTAGATAATACCAACTTCAGCATCCAGAGGTTTAGCTTCCATAAAATTGTCACGATTTCTATCAATTACCTTGGCAACTTTACCCGCAGAAACCACCCTCTCATTTACAGAACCATCAGGTTCAGATAATCCGAATCCCGATATTTCATATCCACAACTCATGGGATACCAGGCATAATAATTCAAACCTGTAGCGCCTCTGGAAAGGGCATACCATGCCCATCTGTCAACATCATCCGCAGTTACCGGGCTACCGAATCTAAGTCCTGTAACCCCATCTCCGGTTTGAAGCTCCCCTACCCAGAATGGCTTACCTTTACTCTTACAGGAACTGTAAGTTGCATCGAGTGCAACTCCCATCTGATAAGGTTTTAATGGCATCCAAGGTCCGGTATGCTTGGGATAGAATGAAGTACCCCAAATATCAACCTTTTCCGAAAGTTTCCAGTCATCAGAAGAACCATAACCGATTCCAGGCATTCCGTAAACCGATGAAATTGCAGCATGACTTGCTATTATGTGGTCTTTATCTACGGAATTTATACAATCGTATTTCCACCTCAAGTCATCCGCTATTTTTTCGGTGTTGAACTTAATCCAATCAAGAATATCTGTAAAAGTTGACAGTGAAATATATCTCGGTGGAATTATTTCTGACCAGTCTCTGTGCGTCCTGTACCATGCTTTATTGAGGTTTTTTATATCCTCGTATTTATTTTTAAGCCATTCTCTGAATCTGTTTACAGAGTTCTCACAGAAACAGAACCACGGATCTTTCATATAATCCATCCAGGACCATTGAACTATATGAGGTTCAGACCAAATATCCCAGCCCAGAAAACACTCATGAGATATTGCAACTTCTGCGGCTTTTCTTAAAAACTCCGATATATGTTTTCGTACTTCAGGATGATCCGCACAATAGCCAGGAGAAGCCTGTGAATGAATTGTCAGACCTGATCTGTCAACGAACAGAGAATCCGGATGGTCAGCTTCAACCCAATTAGGTGCTGAGTCGGTATATACCTGTATTATTGCCCTCAGCCCCATTTTATCCGCTGTACTGAGCAAGAACTCCAGTTCGTCAAAATGCCAGACATCTGGAAGAGACTCGGCACTGAACCAATCATACCAAAATCTTATAGTGTTGAAACCTGCTTCCTTAATTGTTCTCATGTCCTGTTCTATTTTAGGTTTATCTTCATCCCTTATAGGCGTTATCATCGGTGCTCTGGCTCTGTTTGCACCATACCATACCGAAACCGGAAAATATTTTTCCATAATTGTCCTCCTAATTAATGCTTCCTGATTAATTCTGCATGCATATCAAAAATAGCCAGATTATTTTCCACTCCAAAACCTTCAACGTTCGGTGAAACAAATATCTTAAGGTCAAAGCCCTCTTCATTGAGAATTTCTGCTGTTTCAGCAACCAAAGAAAGTGTAATTGCGACTACAGCCGTAGTAGAAGTGGCGCCGACTTTTTCCCTTCTGCCTTTAAGTGGTACTATTGCATCTTCTGGTGGCACACAATTATCCACTGTAAAATCGGCAATATCCATAAGTTTCTTACCGGAACTATGTGTTGCCGTGGCTATTTTCTGGTTTTCAAGAGAAGTCACTGCGACTACTTTCGCTTTTCTATCCTTACCAAAAAGTGCTGCTTCAACTGGTGCGGCATTTAATCCTCCATGAGAATAAACAACCATGATATCGTTTTCCCTGACTGGCTGATATCTGAGAAACCCATCGACGACGAAATCTTCTTTTCTTTCAATCTTTAACAATCCGGGAGCACTTGCAGGACCTGTTACACTTGACCACATAAGCCTCGGATCCATCAAAGCATTAAGTCCGAGGAAAGATCCGTATCTTGGAAAAGCATCGAGTACCGGTATGACAGAATGCCCGCTACCGAAGAAATGAATCATTCCACCATTCTTTATAGAATCTGCCATAGCTCTGGCAACTTTTTTAATGTTGTCTCCCTGTTCGTTCTCAATTTTGTTTAAAATTTCCCTTAATCCGTTTAAATACTCCTTATAAGCCATTTAACTTCCTCCCAGTTTTTATATGTAGAGAATCTAAGACCCAGCATCAAATAACAAATAAAGTAGTATTATTATTAATATAAGACTATTTTATTTTTATTGTTTTAATGTACAGACTTATTTTCTCAGAAAAATATCGCTTTTAATTCTGCCTTATTGACTTCTTCTTAATTTAAATTTTTAAACTCTGGTTATCCGCCCGACATTACCAAGTAAAGTCGCATTATCGTCTAAATGTGAAACCTTTATGTCCACGGTTTTTATATAAGGGCTTATATTCTCAAAAATAATACTCTCAGAAAAACCTTTGAGAAATTCCCATTGTTTTCCGATGCTTCCCCCGAGGATTATTCGATGGGGATTTGTAAAATTTAAAATAAAACTCAACATTTTCCCCAAAGCCTCTCCTGTTCTTTTTACAGTTTTATAGGAATTTTCATCTTCATGATTCAAATACCTTTTAAAAACTTCTTTTGAATCGGCTTTCTTCCCGGAAATTTTCTGATAATATCCTGCTATTCCCGGGCCTGCAAGAACCTGTTCGAATGAATATTCCTGGTCGTATTTAATCCAACCGACGGAACCAGCTACAAAATCAGCTCCATTCAGTACAGTATCATTCTTCATGATTCCCAATCCGACTCCAGTTCCAATTATTAAATATATGAATTCTTCCATATCTTTACCCTGACCAAAATACTTCTCTCCATATATACCCGCGGTTCTGTCATCGGAAACATACAGATTTTCAATTTTCACATTTTTAAAAAGCCCCGCTACATTGAGTTTTTTTCCTTCAAAAGCATTAGGGAATATTACACTATTGTTTTTATTGTCATATAAACCTGCAACAGAAACCCCAATATCTTCAGATAACTCAAAGGCATCACCGGTTCTCACAAAAAAGTCAGAAATCATTTCCGACAATTCAATTTCATGTTTTGGCGTAAGTTTTTTTTCCAGAAAAACTATGTTGCCATCTTTATCTATTATTGAAAACCTCGAATTTGTACCACCTATGTCCAAAGAATAATGATTCATAATAACTCCCTATTTATCCAGTTGAATTTCCACCACATACTTATCCGAAAGTATGAAAGATTCAGTGTATTCCAATACCCTACCCAAAGAATCTTTACCTATTCGCTCTACAAAAAAACCCGCAGAAGGATATTCAACACCTAATAAACTGCATTTTTCTTCATCGATTATAGTCGCATAATATTTTTCATTAGCGGAGACAATTTTCAATCCATAATCATTTTCAAGCATCTCGTACAGAGAACTTCCAAGATCTTTCTCCAATATATCCCGGGCAATTTTATGCGGGCAGAAAAAAGTCTGTATACCAAGCGGGTCGCCATCAATAAACCTTAACCTGCAGATTTTAACTATTTCTTCATTTGGCGGAATACCGAAAACAGTGGATAATGCCTTATCATTTGTGATAATTTTAGTTTCAACAACCTTTGAAGAGGAAACCCAGCCCTTCGACTTCAGTTCCTGGGTAAAACTTGTGAGTTTCTTCGGGCCTTGTTTTATCCTGTGTTCCAGGACAAATGTTCCTTTACCCTGTATTTTAACCAGACTTCCTTCATTAACCATTAATTGAACAGCCTGACGTACAACGGCAAGACTGACTCCATACCTTTCAGATAACTCCTGCTGTATGGGGATTTTGTCTCCCGGTTTCCATTTACCGGATAAAATGTTTTGTTTGAATATTTCTTTAAGCTGCTCATAAAATGGCTTATTGGAGTATTGATTTAATGGCAGTTTTGTATTATTATCCATATTTCCTCCTAATCAGGTTATAAAAGATTATAATCATTATAATGATTATAATCAATGTTGAAAATGAACATATATTTAGGTATATGAACGAATAATCACATTTAGAAAATAAAAGCTCCTAAATTCAAAGAATAGCTTTCAATTATTTTTTTACAATAAAAAGAAATTAATTTTATTCATATTGTACGTCATCATTGCAATTTCCAAAAACAAGGTAAGAATAAGGAAATCTGATTACAATTGACATTTCATATCTTAGTCATAATCACACGTATATCTGTTTATAGGACTCTCAGGATGTTAACGTATCCATTGCATTTGTACAAGAATGAGATTTTATATAGACAATATCGATGAAAGCACTTTAAAAACATTTGTGTAAGCAATAAATCAAGGTATAAAAAAGTGATTTTTTTGATTTTAGTAGTATAAATTTTCTTTATAATCTTATAAATATGCTAAAATATTCTTATCTGCTACTTTTCTTCAAAAATTCCTCACAGGAGTGATTTACATGAAATCTTTGATATTTTTTTATGAATCGATTGCCGAATGGGAAGCTGCTCCAGTCTCCTATCTTTTAAGTACTGCCGGTAAAGTAGATACTTTCGGTTTAACGAATGAAACTGTTAAAGGATTTTGTTCTCTGAGACTAACCCCAGAATACACAATAGATCAGATAAAGGTCGACGATTACGATGTTCTGATAATTCCAGGCGGATACTCGGATAAATACAAAGGGGAAGAAAAGCTCTTCGAGTTAATCAGAAAATTCAACGACAGTGGAAAAATACTTGGTGCAATTTGTGGCGGACCAGCAGCTCTTTTCTGGGCTGGCGTACTGGAAGGGAAGAAATTCACCACTTCTCATTCCGAAGGAGAAATCGAAGGATTCGACTTCACTAATTATATTGACGATTATGCTGTAACAGATGGCAATATAATAACGGCAAAAGGTGAAGGATTTACGGAATTCGCCGTAAACGTCGGTGATGCTCTTAATCTTTTTAAAAAAGAAGACAGAAATCAATTTATCGGATGGTTCAGACACCCTTAAGGAGGCATTTAACAATGGACAGACAACAGGGAAGAAAATTCCTTAAGCACTTTGACTGGGACAGTTTGCCCGAAGACTTCCAGACAGACCAGGCAAAAAAACTCCCAAACCCACCACTTGAAAAACCTTGCGAGAAAGAAACCAAGCTGATAGATTTACCGAATCCAAAGGATACACAGTTCAACGATAAAAACATTTCCGAACTTATTTACGACAGAAAAAGTCACAGGGTATTCTCAGAAGAAGAAATCTCTCTGGAAGATTTATCCTTCCTGCTCTGGGCGACACAGGGCGTAAAAAAGGTGATGGATAACGGATATGTGGCTTTCAGAACGGTTCCCTCTGCAGGTGCAAGACACCCTTTCGAAACTTATATTTATGCGGATAAAGTAAAAGGCCTGGAAAAAGGACTTTACAGATATTTGCCCTTCTCGAATCAGCTCGCTGAACTTAAGCTGGGAGACTTTTCTGACGAAGTTGGCATGGCAGCAGCCGGACAGATATTCGTGGGAAAATGTGCCGTGTCATTCATCTGGTCTGTAATACCTTACAGGACAGAATGGAGATACGATGTCGGTTCTTACAAACCTATTTTGCTTGACGCCGGACATGTATGCCAGAACCTGTATTTGGCATGTGAAGCTCTCGATCTTGGAACAGTAGCCATAGCTGCATATGACCAGAAAAAAATGGATGAATTTATAGAAGTTGATGGATATGACGAAATGACAGTTTATGTGGCACCTGTGGGAAGGCCAAAAAATGTGTAAATACACTGAAGATGAACTCAGAGAATTCATAGTCGAAGCAAAGGTTAACACCTATGCAGGTCAGGGAAATTCCACGGATTCTTCAAGGAAAAATTCTTTGGATTTACCCTATGAAAAGGGTTCTTTCAATTATCTGGATTCATATCTGGGTTCCAGAGACTTTGCAGGTGAAGAAATAGTATGGCATGAAGATATACCCGTATGGGGAATGAATTATTACGGCAAAGTATTGCCAGAAACAGCTCCGGAAGGTTTCGGAGAATTCTTAAAAAAAGCTCTGTCAATGGTTGAGAAATCCAACCCTTACAGGGGAATTGAATATTTCAGACTGGATGGATTTGAATATTTCTGCAATATTGATGGTGAATTAGACGATTTTTCAGGAAAAGAATCCATAAGCTTCGGCGGAAAAACTATATACAAACTTTATTTTCATGGAGGGGGCCTGAAATAACTTGGCAAATATCCACAGAATACAATGGATAGATGCACAGATTCGCGCAGGAAAATACCCAAACAGCAACGACATAGAAAAAGAATTTGAAATATCCAAGCGACAAGTTGCCAGGGATATTGAATACATGCGCTATTCGCTGAACGCACCCATAGTGTATTCAAGGCAGAATAACGGTTTTGGCTATAACGATAATTCTTTCATATTACCCGCTTTTTACCTCACGGAAGAAGAGAAAAGCGGGTTATCCTACCTTTCTCAGAGATATGCCTCTCTGAACAACAAAACTGCCGCAGTGCTTTCAAACCTTTTTTCAAAACTCAGTTCGATTAAGGATTCAGCAATTGAAAATTCGAATGACAAAATAAAAGTTGCAAATATTTCAGAAATAGAAATCGAAGTTTTTAACCAGCTGAAAAAATCCATATCTGGAAGAAAAAAGGTGAAAATAGAATATATCAACGCAAATATGGAAAAATCCTCAAGGATAATTCATCCATACAACCTGCATATAAAAAACGGGAATTCTTTTCTGGATGGCTACTGTGAACTGCGAAAAGAAAACAGGGTTTTCAGACTTGACAGAATAACAGTCTGTAAAGAATTAGAGGAGAATTTTGTTGTCGATGATAAAAACAGGTTGGATGATTATAACTTCCGGACAGGAAAAAAGCCTTTCAGAAGTGTAATTTTCTTTGAAAAAATACCAAACCGGGAAGAATATCTGGAATTCAACATAAAAAATGGATTATGTACAGTGGAGTTTTTCAACTCTGAAAAATTGTTGAACTCACTTCTAAGTACAGGCGTCAAATTCAGAATTATTTCACCAAACTGGCTGAAAACAAAATTGAAAGATCACCTCAAGGATTTGCTTAATTATAATGAAATATAAATTAATATACATTCAATAAAAAAAAGAAAGCTTTGGCTTTCCTTTTTTTGATAAGAAAATATTCAAATCTGTTTGTTAATATGCCTGTTTACCAATATGAGCCTTATTAGAAAACACATGAACCGAATCAGTTTCCACAACTGGACTGTGAATATTTCCATTTAAATCCACCGAAAAATCTTCATCCATTTCTGTTAAAGATTTCCAATCATTTCCAGCTGTATTTATATTTTTGGAAGAAGCCGTATAAATACCTCCACCAGCCTGTTAGTCAATACCTTATTATTAATAATCATATTTCTTGTAGTAACTTCCTCTTTTGCGATGAGTATTATCCCCGGTTCTACATTTTCCAAAGCATTTGTTGCGCTATAAATAGAGGAATGTGCCTTTTTAAATCAAATGTTTTATTATGGAAGAAATTTAAAACTGCTTTTTTCAGAGAATTATAATACGCTGATATGATATTGCTTTGCTGTTCTATGTTTATAAAATAAAAATCCAATCTCATTTTAAGTATGACATTTTATGTCATATCAAAAATAGTAAAATAAAAACAAGTTATCACTGCAGTGATTTTTCTTTTCGAGGTGATTGTTTTGAAAAAATATGAAGGCACTGTTCCAGCATGCGGAATATTCTGCGGAGGCTGCCCTGTATATGTAAGAGAAAAGAAACCATGCCCGGGGGCTGAAATAAACTGTGCCAGATGCAGAAAATGCAAAAGTTTTTACCTTTGTTGTGAGAATAAGGGCATTAGACATTGTTATGAATGTGAGAAATTCCCCTGCTCAAGATTTAAACAATTCAGAAAAACATGGCTAAAATACGGCCAGGATATGATTGAAAATCAACATAATTTGAAGGAACTCGGTGAAGAAACTTTTTTAAAGAGTTTTAACGAACAAATTGAAAAGGAAAAGGAGAATAAAAATGGGTAATAAAACGCTTGATAATACCAACATGATGCATACCTGGACAAGTTATACGGGTAGTGTATGTGGAATATTAAACAGTTCCGGAATTTTCGAAATAGAACCTTATCTGTTTTCCGGAATGACAGGTTTGGCATTTCATTTCATAATAAGAGAGGATATTTGCCTATCAGGCCCCACGGTTTACGATTGGGGAAGCGAGCATTTCGAAATGATGGACAGGATAGGCGTTCATTCAAAATTGATATGTGTTTACAATATGAATCTAAATACTTACGAACTCATAAGAAAAGATGCCGTAGATTTTATAAAAGAATCAATAGATAGAGGTGTGGGCTTGGTAATATGGGCACCCACCATTTTGGAATTCGGTATAATAGTTGGTTACGATGACGAAGACGGAGTCGTATTTGCAAAAGATTGCTTAACCGGACAGGCTGAACCTATTCTCTATGAAAACCTTGGAGTTTCAGAAGTCCCATATCTTTTTCTTCAGACTTTTTATGCAAAAGTGGATGTAAATAATGATAAGATTTTCATAGAATCCTTAAAATATGCAGTTCAACAATGGGAAAAACAATTCCACGTCCCACCTTATTACGCTTCCGGCAGAAAGGCATATGAATTACTGATTTCCGCCCTTGAAAATGGTAAATACGATAAATCGGGCCTGACTTACAACCTTTCCGTATACTCTGAATCCAAGATGTTCATAAGTAAATATCTGGATTACATAATCAATACTTCTGATAAGTTTAATTACCTGAAAGAGGCATATGATAATTTCAAATCGGTAGCCGAACATTTTTCAAAGGCTTCAGAACTTTTACCTTTCGCAATTCCTTCAAATTCTACAGACAGTTTTAAAACCGAAAATGTGCTACTGGCTCTGGAAGAAATTAAAAATGCTTTCAAACAGGAAGAAGAGGCAATGAAAATCATTTCAGATAACATTTCAAAGTAAGTAAAACAAAAAGGGAGCTAAATGCTCCCTTTTTGTTTTATATTCAGTAATTATACAAATTCAGTTTAAAATATGATAAGTATTTCAAATCAGAAATCTAAAAACCTATGAATAATTTCCTCAATAGTTTAGGCAATTTACTTGAAATACTTATTATCAGGTATGAGAAAAGCACTCCGAATATTGCCATCGATAAGAATTGCACTGTAAAGGGCAATTGCATACCTATCGCCTTTTCAATACACACGAGGAAAAACCATTGAAATGGCAGATGTATCAGGAATGCGACAAAAGAATACATACCGAATGTGGAAAAGAAAGATGATAAAAATTTCCCCTTGTAGTCTTTCATTCTGCCGGCAAGATACCCCATGATTTTCAAAGCACATATATTCAGAAAAAAACTGGAAAGGGTAAACTGATCAATCAGGAAGAAAGCTCCCCATTTCTTTCCGAGTATCATGAATTCCACCACACATATTACCAATATCGGCAAATAAATTAAAATGGTTTTCCTGCTAAACGATTCCCATGGCTGTTTTTTTCTTCCGGCACCGTTCATATACCCCCACATAAAGGGAAAAAACCAGAAAATCGGGTTTGGATAAATAAACGATCCCACCAGAGTAAGGTTGAAATCACTTGGATTTTTAAACCACATCACCATCGTAAGCCAGAACATGGCTATTATATGCAAAAAGAAAAGAATTCTTGTTATTTTTTCCAGCTTTTCCTGAGGAATATTCCTGAACAGATATCCGAATGCCTGAAAAGCCAATATCAGCAGTAGAAAATAATATTGCCAGGAACCGGTAAATGTAATCATTGTAATGATGTAGGAAAATGGTGTTAAACTTCCCATTGCATCTCTGACCGTGTATGGCTGATTAAATGGTTCCCCAAGTATACTGTACAGAATCAACGAAAGTGTTCCCCAAAAAATATATGGGGTTATTACAACATATGTTCTTTTTATTACCGAATTATAAGTTACCCTTTTTCTCTTCAATCCCTGGCCGTATCCCAGCAGGTATATAAAGATAAAAACAGATGGAGTAGCAATCTTCGCAAAAATCGACCCTCCCAGCCTTCCGGCAAAAGAAGCATTTTCTATTACCGCCGCAAGGGAATGTCCAAAAATCACTAAAACAATCGAAAACCCTCTTAAATAGTTTAGCACATAAGTCTGACCTATGATATATCACCCCGATCATCCGATGACATTTTTTTGAATTATAGCATAAGCTTAAATTGCGAACAAAAAGAAGCGTTAATTTATATTAAAGCCTTTCCAGCGAGATCAAAACATTTCCCGGAGATATCTTAAACTGATTCAGTTTAAATTTATCAAGCGAATGATATACTTCCGGTTTCCATTTTCTCACCATTTCTCTTACACTGAGCTTTAAAATATCTTTCTCAAGTATCACGGCAGGTTCCAATTTCCCCCTGAACATCCCGAATGCACCTTTCATCATTTTTGAAAGGGTATTTTTAGGTATTAGCTGAAACTCAATATGCTCATCACTATCAAGCCTTCCCGTGTAGTCCTTCAGTATGAGATCATATTCAGCTGTACCCTTAAAAGCCATGTAACTACCTTTTACAATGAGACTGATCATATCCGTGTCAAAAGCGATGTTGAATTCTTCAACATTTTCTGTATTAGCTTTAAAGAAGTTCTCAAGAAATTCACTCAGTATTTCATCACCTATTCCAAAATATACACTTTTGGACATTTCCCCTCCTTAAAAAAAAGTCATCTCCCGCAAGAAACACTTCCAGAAGATGACAACCCCTTTATTTCCCCTTGTGGAAAATTAATAGTATAAAATATGTCGGTTATTATTATATCATATAAAGATAATAAAACACTAAGTTTTTTCGACAATTTTATACTTATTTTTTCTTCTTGCTACACTCCGGACAGAATAGATGTTCACCTTTTGCTTTGGTAAATTTATAGAACATCTGTTTGCCACAATCCGGACATTTTTCATTGGCAGGTTCATACCATGATATGAATTCACATTCCCCGCCATTGTATTTGTTATTCTTACAGGTGAAGAAGACTTTACCCTTTCTGCTTCTCCTTCTGTTTACTTCAGCCCCGCAATCCGGACATTTCCCTCTTGCCGGATCGTCCAGTGTTTCGGTATATTTACATTCCGGATAATTACTGCAGGCTATGAATTTTCCAAATCTCCCCATCTTTTCGACGAGTTGGGATCCACATTTCGGACACTCCCTGCCAATTTCTTTCGCATTATCCGAAGTCTGTTCTAAAATCGCCTTGGTATCTTTAAATATAACTTTATTCTTATCAAAATAAAACTTTGCATCATCGGGAATGGAAAAATTCTTATTGCATTTTGTACATGTCATATATGCACCAAATTTCCCAATCCTGAGTTCCAGATATTCATCACATCCGGGACATTTTATGTTACTTTTAGTATCCATGTTCAACTTTTTCTCTTTAACCAATTTGCTCATCTTGCCAAGAACAGGATCAAAAGTACCATAAAACTCTTTCAGTACTTCATGCCAGTCATTGTCCCCTATTTCAACGTTATCCAGATCGCTTTCCATATTTGCCGTGAATTTCGTCTGTATTATTTTCGGGAAATTCTGTGTAAGAAATCTGCTTACCATAATCCCCAGAATAGTTGGAGAAAGTGTTTTGCCTTCTTTCTGAATGTACTTCCTTGCCATTATAGTTCTTATTATAGAAGCATAAGTACTCGGACGCCCAATACCTTCCTTTTCCATCTTCTTAACAAGAGAGGCTTCCGTATATCTTGCCGGTGGAGTTGTAAAACTCTGTTCGATATTTATCGAATCGAGTGATATCTGATCTCCCTCTTTCTTTCTGGTCCTCAAATGTTTTTCTTTTTTAGTCGGAGGAAAGAATTTCTCAAAACCATCAAATTCACATTTGCTGCCACTGGCCTCAAACAGAAATTTACCCTTTTCTTCATCGGTTATTTCCACTTTTGTATTTGAATATTTTGCCGGAGAACTCTGTGATGCCATAAATCTGTTCCAGATCAACGTATAAAGTCTCAATTCATCCCTTCCCAGGGTGTTTTTAAGAGATTCCGGAGTTCTTTCGGGATAGGTAGGCCTGATAGCTTCGTGTGCATCCTGCACATTGGATTTCTTGGTTACGAAATTTCTTTTTTTATGATATTCTTTTCCGACATTTTCAATTATAAATTTTTCGGCTTTATCAAGTGCTTCAGTTGAAATCCTGGTTGAGTCTGTTCTCATATAGGTTATGAATGCCAGCTGTCCTTCCGAAGTTTCAAGTCCTTCATACAATTTCTGGGCAATCTGCATGGTTTTACTTACACCAAAACCAAGCCGGTTAGACGCGGTTTGTTGTAAAGTACTGGTTGTAAAGGGTGCAGGTGCCTGTTTACTTGTCTTTTTTTCCTGTATGCTTTTAACTTTAAAGTTTGAATTTTCTATTTCTTTTTTCAGTTTTGTGGCTTCTTTTTCATTTTTTACTTTATTTTTATCAAGGCTTTTACCGGATATTTTAGTGAGATTAGCTTCCAATCCTTCAAAATCACCTTTGAATTTCCAGTATTCTTCAGGATCAAACTTGGTTATTTTTTCTTCGAGTTCACAAATGAACCTGAGAGCTACCGATTGAACCCGCCCGGCACTCAATTTACTTGCCCTCATTACTCTCCACAAAAAAGGACTTATCTTATAACCAACCAGTCTGTCCAGAATTCTCCTGGCAAACTGTGCTTCTACTTTTGATTCATCTATAGGCACTGGATTTTTAACGGCTTTCTCAATTGCAGATTTTGTTATTTCTGAAAAGATAACCCTGTTGGCAGTTTTTTTATCCAAACCGAGAATTTCGGCTATATGCCAGGCAATAGCCTCCCCTTCTCTATCCATATCCGATGCGAGAATTACTTCTTTTCCCTTGGCTTTTTTCTTTATTTCCTTGATTACTTTCTCTTTCCCCTCCATAACCACGAATTTGGGTTCGAAAGTTCCATCCATTTCCACTCCCAATTCGCTGGAAGGCAGATCTCTGATATGTCCTACCGATGAGATCACATCATAACCTTTTCCAAGGTATTTCTTTATGGTTTTCGCCTTTGATGGGGATTCAACTATGACTAAGCGGTTCATAATAATTTTTCAATCTCCTTGAGCAACTTGTCAAAAGTCTCTTCCTTATCACTTTCAAGATAAATCCTGACAACAGGTTCTGTACCTGAAGCTCTCGCAAGTAGCCAGGCTGTGTTTTCCCCCATATCGAAAACAAAACCGAGTCCATCCATATTCAGATTTTCTTTTATTTTCAATCCGGCAAATTCTTTCGATATTTTACCGAATTTCTTCATGAGCTTATCTTTCTGCTCGTTGCTGGTCAGCTCAACATCTTTTCTTGTATTGTAAAAAGTTCCGTATTCTTCATCTATTGATTTTTTTATTTCGGATAAAGGCTTACCTTCGTATGCCACCATTTCCATCGCGAACAAGCATGCCAGCAATCCATCTTTTTCCGGCACATGGCCCTGCATGGAAAGTCCTCCACTTTCCTCTCCGCCTAAAAGGGCATTTTCATTTATTATCTTATCACCAATGTATTTAAATCCAACCGGTGTTACTTCTGTTTTAAATCCGAATTTTTCAGCAACTTTATCCATTTGATTCCCAGTTGCCACCGATCTTACAAGATTTCCACTCATATTCTTATTTTTGTACAGATGATGTGCAACCATTGGAAGATATTCATTCGGTGTTATGAAAACTCCATTTTCGTCTACAATCCCAAATCTGTCTGCATCGCCATCCAGAGCTATACCCATGTCTGAACCGTTTTCTTTTACTTTCATTCCAAGCGTATCCATTCTTTTATGATCGGGTTCCGGTCTGTAACCTCCAAATGAAGGATCTCTGTAATCATCATAAAACTTTAGTTTCGAAGAATTATTCTCACCGTATTCATTCAAAAGGAATTGGTCCAGATAATCAATACCGGCCCCAAACAGCAAATCAACACTGGCTTTTATTCCTGTTCCCTTGATTTTACCCATATCAATTATTTCCGAAAGTCTGCTGAAATAAGTATCTCTGGGATTGATTATCGTATAATAACCTTTTTTCTCCAGCGAACCCGTTTTAATTCCAAGTTCCCCATTTTGAATTTCGCTGATTTTAGCTTCTATAAACCCAGTAACTTCAGGTAATGCGGGACCTCCGGATTCGGGATTGAATTTAACACCACAGTATTTCGCGGGATTGTGAGAAGCGGTAAGGTTTATCCCTCCAGCGAGCTTTTTATCCCTTATGTAATAAGATATTACAGGGGTAGGCACCGGTGAATCACACATCAGAACTTTAATTCCGTTGCCAATAAGTACTTTCGCTATTTCGGCGGAAAATTCTTCAACCATGAATCTCGTGTCATGCCCGAGAATTACACCGTGCTTTTTCAGCTCTGATTTTTTAACATATTCTGCAATAGCCTGTGCTACAATACGAACATTTTCAAAAGTGAAATCATCTGCAATAATACCTCTCCAACCGCTGGTACCGAATTTAATGTCCACTTTTTTAGTCGTCATTTCACTCCACTCCCTTTACTCTGATTCTTCTGGACAAAAATTTGCTGTAATCACTCCAGTAGTATTCATTATCGATAACGGAAGAATTGTCTATTGTTTTTTTATAAAGTTCTCTGAACTGTGCAACTTTCGAATCTATATTATCCGCTCCATGAACTATCAAAGCTTCAATTGTCTTCGGAAGGACAGGCGCACCCCATTCCATCTCTCCATGATGCGACAGGATTATATGTTCAAGTTCCAGCAACACTTTATCCGAAAAACCTTCCACTTTCGCGGCATAATCTCTGAGTATTTCCACACCGGAGATTATATGACCTACCATCTCTCCTCTGGAAGTCCTTATAATACCGGCAGGCATAACTCTGTATTCCGTTACCTTACCGATATCGTGTAAAAGAGAACCTGCTATGAGCAAGTCTCTGTGTATTTTAATATTGTTATATGTAGAGGCCATATTGAGAGCCATCTGCATAACATCCAGGGAATGTTCAAGTAATCCGCCTTTGTAAGCATGATGTACTGTTGAGGCTGCGGGTGATTCGATGAACCTGCTCGCGAATTTCTGGTCGTTGACAAATATTTCCTTCAGCATTTTAGAAATGTACTCATCCTCAACTGAATCTATAGCTTCAAGTAATGTATCGTACATTTCACGGACATTCTTTGAAGTTATCTCTATGAACTTCTTTGGATCATACTCTCCATCTTCCAGGGGTTTTACCGAATCCGGCGAAGTACTCAGATTAAGCTGCAGTCTGTCATCAAACAAAGAGATTTTCCCGGTAAACGAAGCTATACCTCCAGATACAAGTCTCTCATCGTTTAGTTTTGCGTTATTCCAGTCTATTGCCCTTATATTACCTGTCCTGTCAGAAAGAGTGAGAAGCAGAAAACTTTTTCCATCTTTCGTAGTCTGCAGCCTCTTGCTTACCACCTTCAGAGGTGTGGAGACATGATCATCTACTTTCATCTGTGATATCATCTTTGCCCCTGTTATATCTGAAAACTGGTCTTTTCCACCCTCCAAGTCAGTAAGTTTATTTTTTATCAGTTCACCTAAGTTCAAAAACACACCGCCTTTCTATATTTCAAGATACCTTCTCGGTATTCTTTTAGAAATGTTACACGTAATCTCGTAATTTATGGTTCCGATAAGGTCTGCAATTTCCTCAGAACTTATTTCCTCGGAACCCATTTTCCCCAGAAGAACCACACGTTCGCCTTCTTCAACATCCGTAATATGTGATACATCCACTACGAATTGATCCATACAGACTCTTCCGAGTATTGAACAACGCTCTCCTTTAACAAGCACCTGTCCTTTATTTGACAGAAGCCTGTTATATCCGTCGGCATATCCGATCGGTATGGTGGCCACTTTCATTTTATCAGGAGCTATAAAAGTCCTTCCATAACTCACTGGCTCACCTTTTTGTATCTTCTTAACAAAAGAAATCGTAGTTTCCCACGATAAAACCGGTTCCAGAAAATCCTGTCTTTCTTCATTTCTGGGATTCATACCGTAAGATGCAATGCCAAGCCTTATAAAATCAAACATTTCAGCATCAAAATTCAATGCTCCGGCACTGTTTGCAATATGTATAAATTCCACTTTATCCTTAACATAAGATACTATATCTTTAAACCTTCTGTACTGCAATTCAGTATACGACATATCTATATCATCTGCCGAAGAAAAATGTGTATATATGCCTTCCAGATGGATTTTACTGTCACTGACCATCCTGTCTATCAATTTGGCAGTTTGAATCTCTTTATGACCAAGCCTTGCCATTCCGGTATCAAGGATAACATGTGATTTTAATTTATCTCCACCAAGATTATGCCTGAGTTGTTCAAACTGATGTTCCGAATAAATAGTGGCAGTCAAATCATGTTCGAGAAAATGCCCCACATATTTCGGCTCAAAGTAATTTAAAACCAGTATAGGGCAATCAATCCCACATTTTCTCAGTTCAATTGCCTCTTCCAAAAAAGCCACGGCGAGATATTCAATCCCATTTTCAACAGCTGCTTTAGCCAACCTGAAAGCACCATGCCCATATCCGTCGGCTTTAAGCACTGCCATAACTTTAGTAGGACGACATTTTTCCTGAAAATATTTTATATTATGAACATAGCTGTTCAAATCTATATTTGCCCTGCTTCTTCTGTAATTAAAATCACTGTATGCCATGTTAACCACCAAGAATTGACAAGAAAACTCCAGCTGCCACAGCTGATCCTATAACACCGGCAACGTTTGGTCCCATTGCATGCATCAATATAAAATTGGTGGGATCCTCAGACTGTGCAACTTGCTGTGCAACTCTTGCGGAATCGGGTACTGCTGATACTCCAGCACCACCTATAAGCGGATTTATTTTCCTCTTAAGGAATAAATTCATAAGCTTGGCAAATAACAAACCACTGATAGTTGAGATAACAAAAGCTCCAGCTCCCAAGCCCAGTATTTTCAGTGAATCAACCGAAAGGAATATTTCAGCTTTTGCAGATGCACCTACACAAAGGCATAGCATAATGGTTGCGGGGTCTGCAATATATTTTGAAGCAGCTTCAGCCAGCCTCTTTGTTAATCCGTTTTCCTTGAGGAAATTACCCAGCATAAGCATTCCAACCAAAGGCAATGCCTGTGGAACCAGGAATCCTATAAGAAGCATAGTAACTACTGAAAAAGCGAGTTTTTCAACTTTCTTAACTTTTCTTGGAGGAGCCATTTTGATAAGTCTTTCTTTCTTGGTAGTGAAAAGTCTCATAATAGGCGGCTGAATAATAGGTATCAGGGCGATATATGAGTATGCCGCAATTGCTATCATGGCAAGCATATCAGGTGCAAATCTGTTGGCTATGTATATAGACGTAGGGCCATCTGCTCCACCTATAATCGAAATTGAAGCAGCTGCTTCCATACCAAATCCCATGGACATGGCGATTGCAAATGCAACAAATATACCTATCTGCGCAGCACCACCCAGGAAAATTGTAATGGGATTCGAAATCATAAACGAAAAATCTGTTAAAGCACCGATTCCCAGGAATATCAAAGGAGGATAAATTCCTTTGTTCAAACCCAGGCTGAGATAATACATCAAACCACCAGGATTACCATTCATAGGTTCCATAAATAATCCAGTTCTTATTGGAGGTATGTTGGCTATCAGAATACCAAATCCTATCGGTATAAGCAATAAGGGTTCAGCATGCTTGGCAACTGCCACATACAACAACACCGCACCAATCAGAAGCATAATTATATTCCCACCAGTCATACCACCAAAGGCTGTACTGCTGAAGAATTTCACAAATCCATCAAGAATCACGAAACACCCCCGTAATTACGTTAAAAAATTTTCACGTTAGATTCTAACATAAAACTCTTTTATTTTATTTAACGGCATCAACAAATACTCCTACAAAATTTCCTGTTCGTAAAATAATTTTAAAATTAAAATGAAAAACGACTTCGTTTGTGAAATTAAACGAAGCCGTTTTTTAAATAATGGCGATTAAATTCAATCAAAATATTTAATAAATTGAGGAAAATCGAATATTTTTTCAAATCCGATTTTCAAGTAAAAATCCTGCGATGATCCAACATATATTTTTTCTATGCCTTCCTCATAAGCCCTTTGGATACATTCAAGAACAGCTGCCTTTCCCAAACTCTTTTTTCTGTAATCCGGATCGGTGGCAACGGGTTCGATGTACCCATATCCGTTTTCATGATCAAGCCATATACCCGAATAGGAAACAAAATCTCCACTTTCATTTCTGATTGCAATATTTAAATCTTTCCTGAAATTCGGAGCGGACTGCATCAGTTTTCTTCCGGTAATTCCGTCTGCAGGCGGTTCTCCCGTATGGTTAAAACCTCTCCACAAAACCCTGTCAACTTTATACAGATCATTTTCATCCTCCAGGCTCACGATTTCATATCCACCTGGAACAGTAATTTCGGGTATTCCATTTTCCGTATCATATAATGAATTACATTCACTGTAGCTTTCCACTCTCTCAAATCCGTTTTCTTTCGCCAGTTTTATAAACTCTCCGTCAAATTCATTCAGAAATATTACCAGATACTTCCTTCCCTCATCATTCGTAGAACAAAGATTTTCCATGGCATGCCCAAGCATAGCCTCCTTAAGAAATTCATAACCTTTTCTGAATGCAAAGTAGGCAATTCCAGGCCTATGTTCATAATTTGCCATGGCAACTATTTCATCGTCTGATTTCCATAAAGCTATTTTATGGAAATCATTTGTATCCGTATATGGATGAAAATGCATATATTCCCATCTGGGTTGCAACCAATTGTTAAAAAAGCCAAATTCATACGTTTCCTTCAAAAATACATTCACCATATCATAATCAAATTCCCTGTTGTACGAGCATTTTTTTACTCTCATATGTTACCTCCCATATAATCAATACTATACTCATTTTATTACAGGAAGTCGAATCCATGTCAAGTGTTATATCTATAAAATCCTGTAAACAATTATAAAAATGTCGGCTCATCTCCCTATATTCCCGGTTATGTTACTGGTAACATTAAAAAATGAATCTATACGTATTTTTATTAAACAAGATTAATATTCAATTTATATATTCATAGTTAAATATCAGTAAAGAGCAGAAATAACCAGATTTTTTAATTTAATCAGGAATATTCTGACTTAAACACGTTTGATTAATTATTGTCGATATGAGATAATGTTACCGGTAACATTAAGGAGTGAATACTTATATGGGCAAAAATTCCACATTAGAAGAAATAGCCGTTAAGGCTGGCGTATCAAAAATGACAGTATCACGGGTAATAAATCATCCCGAAGAAGTAAAACCCGACACATTGGAAAAAATATTGAATATAATGAAAGAGATGAAATTCCAACCGAAATTTGTTGCCCGTGTGCTTGCAGGTTCAAAACCCAAAACAATAGGTTTTGTAATTCACTCAAATTCCGATTTTATAGTATCGCCATTCTACGGCGAATGTATAAGGGCAGCAACGGAATGGATGGAGTCACAGAGTTACAGACATGCCATGTTCAATTTAATAGACAGGCAAAGCAAATCGTTATTCGTCGATTATGCAAATTCTTCCCTTATTGACGGTTTGATACTTTTCGAGGGATTCATTGATGACGATCTGTTACAAACCCTCAGAACAAATAATATCCCTGCAATTTTAGTAGGAGAAAGAGCACCTGAAAACGCAGATTATTTTTCAATTTCATCTGACAATTATGCCGGTGCACAGATGGCTATGGAATATCTGATTTCAAAAGACGCAAGAAAAATAGCTTATATAACGGGAAAAGGCAAAAAACCTTCGTATATAGAAAGAAAAGCCGCATATTCGGATATCCTTGCTTTAAATTCGATTGATAACGAAATGATTATAGAAACCATAAACTCCATTGAAGGGGGAATAAGGGCAGTCAATTCTCTTATAGACAGTTCCAGCGATTTCGATGCCATTTTCTGCTATTCGGATCTTCTTGCTCTTGGAGTGCTTAAAGGACTGAACGCAAACGGCATAAGAGTTCCCGAAGATGTAAGGGTAATAGGATTCGACGGATTGAAATTTTCGAAGAATTTTATTCCATCATTAACAACAGTCTCTCAGAACATGAAACTCATGGGACAATTGGCAGCCACCACACTTTTAAAAGTCATAGATAAAAACAAGTCAATAAAAAAAGATATAGTTTTACCCACGACTCTGGTTTTAAGAGATAGCGCATAATTTATAGATTTTTTATAAGGCACAAGTGCGGCTGCATACTATGCGAAAGCACTAAAATAATTCGAAGGGAGTTGTTTTCATGAAGAAATTCCTAATGTTAACGATTATGATTTCTGTAATCGCAGTTATGGGATTTGGACAGGTAACATTGCAGTATTGGTTCTGGGATGCTAATTTCGAGCAGCAGGAACTTGAAATGATCGAAAAATTCGAAAAAACACACCCGGATATCAAAGTTGAACTTACAGCTTTATCCTCAGATGCATATTGGACAAAACTTGCAGCTATGGCCGCTGCAAAACAGATGCCAGATGTTATGGCAATGCACCCCAACACAGTTGAAGACCTCGCAGATCAGGGAGCTCTTCTCGATTTATCCGATTTTGTGGATAACAGCTTTAAAAAATACGGAGATTACAGCTATTTTTTAAGCGTTCTCGATTCCAGCTTCAAAATCAAAGATAAATACTACGGTGTTCCTTTTGCATGGGTTGGAAGTGTAATGTATTACAACAAAGACCTTTTCGACAAATACGGTGTTGAATACCCTACCGATGGTTGGACATGGGATGAATTCCTCGAAAAAGCACAGGCTTTAACAAAAGATACTGACGGAGACGGAAAAACCGATCTCTGGGGCTATTCAGTTTTCAGCAGATATGCAGTATTCGATGGTTGGATACTTCAGAACGATGGAGATTACATAAACAGAGAAACTATGAGATGGGAACCTGACCAGAATGCCAGAGAAACAATTTCTTTTATCAACGATCTCGTAAACGAATATCACGTTGCTCCAAGACCAAAGGATTATGATCTTGACAGCAAAAAAATAAAAATACTTTTCTCAAATGAACAGACAGCAATGATAAGCGAAGGCTGCTGGAATATCAAATTTATGAGAGAAGACATTCCCGCAAACTTCAACTGGGATATCGCATACATTCCAAGAGGACCTCAGTGGAAAGAAGACGTTATGCACGCATGGGCAGATGGCCTCGCAATCGCCAAAAATTCCAAGCACCCTGAAGAAGCATGGGAATTCATAGAATTTATCGTAAACGAAAGACTTGCAAAAGACTATTATCCTGGAAAAGTTCCTTTCGCAAAGAAAGAAGCTTATTCCGCTGACTGGAAAGAATTCGAAACATTCGGTAAACTTCCCGAACATAAAACTCTGATTCTCGATTACGGTCAGAACGCAAAGCATTTCTACACAAAATACTGGAAATTCTGGAGAGGCTACGCAAGCGCAGAAGGTTCCGGACTCAGTGCACATATCGACGGTATGCTCAATGGAGATTTAACAATCGAACAGTTCTATCAGAGAGCAGACAGAGAAATAAACAGAATGCTTAAAAAAGCATACAAATAAGTATTTATACGGGCTGAAAGGGTGCAAACCCTTTCAGCTTTATTCACTCAGGGGGTAATACATGAAGTACAAATGGTATGTTCCTTATCTTTTCATATTACTGGCATTGATAGGGCTTTTCGTTTTCAGGTTAGGCCCGATAGGAATGGTAACCGGAATAAGCTTTACGGACTGGAGTCCGTTTGGTGATCCAAGTTTTATAGGTTTTGAAAATTATGAATACATGTTCACCGATCCTTATTTTTGGGAAATAGTAACCAATACCATTATTTTTAGCGTAATATTCGTCCCCAGCATACTGATCTTCTCCCTTTTACTGGCTGTTTTATTAAACAAGGGAATGAAAGGAACTACTTTATTCAGGGTGATGTATTTCGCTCCGGTTATAACTTCAACCGTTGCAATCGGTATAGTCTGGCAATGGCTTTTCAGTTCTGATGTTGGATTTATAAACTTCCTGCTGAGAACTTTCGGTATGGAAAACCCTCCTTCCTGGTTATCAGATGGAAAATTCTCTCTTGTAGTTGTCGCATTTGTTTATTCGTGGAAGAGAATCGGTTATTACATGATAATTTATCTCGCAGGTTTGCAGGATATACCCAAAGTACTTATGGAAGCGGCAAGGATAGACGGTGCAAGTAAATTTAAAATGTTCTTTAAAATAACAGTACCGTTGATCACTCCAACAACATTTTTCGTATTGATAATGGCAATAATTGATTCTTTCAAGAATTTTGAAATAGTTTATACGATGACCAGAGGTGGTCCGGGTATTTCTTCCACCACTCTTTCATATTACATTTTCCAGAATGCATTTGAGATGTTTGACATGGGATACGCGTCCAGTGTCGCCGTATTCTTACTATTTATAGTTGGTGTTATCACATTCGTGAATTTCAAGATGAAATCACGATGGGTAAAATACCAGTACTGAGGTGAAATGATGAAATATAAAGAAAATATACCGGGAAAAATAGGCGTATACATATTACTGATAGTCATAGCGATAATAATGGTTTTCCCATTTTACTGGATGATAATAACCTCTTTGCAGCCTCTGGAAGCGATTTATAAATTCCCGCCGGAATTCTGGCCCAAAAATCCCACTCTCGATAATTACAGCAGCATTTTCGGCAGATTTAATTTCCTTGGATTTACGCTTAACAGCCTTTTTGTTACGACAGTTGCCGCAGTGGGACAGCTTTTCACATGTTCACTGGCTGGTTTTGCCTTTGCAAGAATGAAATTCCGCGGAAAAGAAATTTTCTTCGGTCTGATACTGGCAACTATGATGGTACCGGTAGAAGTTGTAATAATCCCGGAATTCTTATTGATGAATCAGCTGGGTTGGGTTAACAGTTATCTGCCAATATTGATACCGTCATTCCTGGTAGGTGCCACGGGGATATTTCTCATGAGAAGCTTTTTTGAAAATGTTCCGAAAGAACTTGAAGAGGCAGCGGCAATTGATGGTGCAGGAGCTTTTAAAATTTACTGGAAAGTTTTCATGCCACTATCGCGTTCTCCATTGTCGGCATTGTTTATAATTTCATACCTGATAAACTGGAATGCTTTGCTGAGGCCTTTGGTATACCTCAATGAAAAAGCAATGTTCACACTTCCTCTGGCATTGACAACCTTCCAGGGCGAATATGATGCTCAATGGAATTATCTGCTGGCTGGTGCGGTTGTATCTGTAATACCAATATTGATAGTTTATCTTCTCATGCAGAAACAGTTTATAGAAGGCATCACCAATACCGGATTAAAAGGATAAAAATATTGAAAACAGATAGTAATTTTATTTTTTTTAAAAAACACAGCAGTTCAATCCCCAAAGGCTTTCTTTGGGGCATTTCGACTTCGGCGACACAGGTAGAAGGAGCAGATTCACAGGACGGTAAAACTTATTCGGTGTGGAGTCCCAATCTGAAAATGATTTCATCTCAAGCCTGTGATAGTTACAACAGGATTTCTGAAGACCTTGAACTTCTAACCGAACTGGGTGTAAATTCGTACAGATTCTCAATATCATGGTCAAGAATTTTCCCGTGTGCTCTTGTAAATCAAAAAGGATTGGATTTTTACGACAGGCTTATAGATGAACTTCTTAAAAGGAATATAGAACCTTTTATCACGATGTTCCATTACGATTTACCTCTGTGGATATACGAAAAAACTCACGGATGGCATAATACTGAAACAATTGAATATTTTCTGAAATACGGTGAGACACTACTGAGTAATTTCTCTGACAGAGTCAAGTTGTGGACAAGTTTTAATCAACCATCCAGAATCAGTCACAGATCCTATATCGATGGTGTTCTCCATCCATTTATAAAAAATGAATATTCCGCATCTTTTAAAGCCGCACACAATATTTTAAAATCGCATCATAAACTATACAGGTTAAAAGAAAGCGAATATCCAGGCATTTCACTGGGAATAGTTAATTCCCATACTTATTTTCAGAATTTAAAAACAGATGATGAATTCTGTACAGATTTGGCCAATCAGTACGAAAATCTCTGGTTTTATGAACCATTGGTAAATGGTAAATACTGTGATGACTTAAGCGGAATTGTATTGGAAAATGGATGGATTTCAGAAAATCAGGTTACAGATGCTCTTGACTTTAAAAATAGTGTTGATTTCTTTGGAGTTAATTATTACACCAGAAAATTCGTAACCCAAGATGCTGAGAACATAATGGGTTTCAAAATACTGAAAAATGAAAAATCAACCCCTTCAGAAAGAGGGCATGAAATCTATGCAAAAGGCCTTTACCAATCCGTCGAAGAAATCTGTCAAAAATACAGCTTACCGGTTTATATTACGGAAAACGGTATCGACTGCAGAGAAGCTGAAAATGATTATGATAGATGCAATTACATAAAAGAACATATAAAAGAAGTAATTAACATATGTGAAAACAAAATGGATTTAAAAGGGTATTTCATATGGACACTTTTAGACTGTTTCGAATGGTCGAGTAATTACGATTTGAAATTTGGCCTTGTCGGTGTCGATAGAAAAAATAAACTGAAGAGAAACAAGAAAAAAAGTTTCGAATTTTACAAAAGAGTTCTGGAGGTTTTAAAAAAATGAAAAAATGTCTGGTTATACCAACATACTGGGGTCCAATAAACGATAACGAAGAAGTTATCTTTGACCATCCAACAGGATTTGAAGATGAAGGTACTTTAAAGGCTACCCTTGAAGACCTTGAAAAGTTCCCGGAAATTAAAAGCGGTGAAATAGAGGTATTGATAATCGCAGTGGCTAATAAAGCCTCACTATGGAGGCAAACAGAAAACAGGGTAATCGAATACGTTAAGCCATTTGAAGATAAAATGAAAATCTCCGTTTTCTCCGAATCCTGGTTTAAAGAAATACGAAACCATCAGTGTCTTGAACTAAAAACGGTCAGCACACAGGATTTTGATGACATACTGTTTCCCTCGGGTTACTCTCAGGCAAGGAATCTATGTTTACTTGCGGCAATTCAGAGCAATGCAGATACAGCGGTGTTTCTGGATGATGACGAACTGGTTCCGGATCTTGATTTCTTTGACAGAGCTTCGTATAAAATTGGAGAAAAAGCCAGCGACAACGGAGTCATACACGGTAAAGCAGGTTATTACGATCAGGAAAGACCTAATTTCAGATGGCATTGGCAGCTTAAATGGTGGCCAAAGGATTTGACATTCAATCAGATGTTCGATTCTTTCATGTTTTCTGATCAGAGGCTGAACTCAACCATGGTGGCACTTGGAGGCAACATGGTCATGGACAGGGAATTGATGAGCAACATATGTTTTGACCCTGAGATTCACAGGGGTGAGGATATGGACTATGTTTTCAACGCAAGACTGCTGGGATACAGATTCTATTTTGATAACAAATTAAAAATATTACACAGGCCCCCGGAAAAAAAGACTCCCATGTGGAAAAAAACCAGAGAGGACATTTTCAGGTTTCTGTATTTGAGAAGTAAATACCGTGCACATTTGAAATCACCATTCGTACAAAAAACCAATTTCGAGGAATTCCAGCCATATCCCGGAGTATTCATGCAGGATGACCTGGATGATAGAATACTCGAACATATGAAAATGCTTGGAATTAAATTTCTGGCAGATGGCGACAGAAAAGCGTATGAAACATGTATGGAGAGCGCCTCTTTACCATTCGAGATGAAAATAGACGAATCAAAACTCATAGAAAAGTTACTTTCAAGAATTGATGTTTGGAAAAAAATTACATCTAATATATGAATGAATATCTCCCGCTCAGCGGGAGATATTTAAAATAATTCTATATTTTATATTTCCCAACTATTTCTTCACCCTGTTTTGCTATTTTTTCCAGAGTGCATCCGGATTTTTTCAGATCTTCGGATAATTCATAATTCCTGTCGGTGTTGTAGGAAATTTTCTTCATCTCTTTGTTTATTGAATCAATTTCCACTGACAGGTCTTCGGAAATACCCGATATCTCTTCCGTCCTTGCACTCTGATCTTTCGTAATGTTTTTCATTATTTCTATCATTGAATTCATATCATCTACCTCTTCATAAATAACACTGAAATTACCTGTAGCTTCATTCAGAAACTCATTAGTCTCCTCAATGGATTTACGAGTCAGCACAGTGCTCTGTTCTGCCTGAATACTATGAGAAGTTATTTCTGCCAACACGCCGGATATATCATCTGTGGCAGTTCTGCTTTGTTCTGCGAGTTTCCTGACTTCATCTGCCACAACCGCAAACCCTCTACCGTGTTTACCGGCCCTCGCCGCTTCTATGGAGGCATTTAGGGCAAGTAAATTGGTCTGCTCGGTGATGTTTTTTATATTCTCAAGGGTTTTATCTATGTCCGTGGAATGCCTTGCCAGATCCCTCACGGCAACTTCAGTGCTGATTATATTGTCTATATTTTTTCTGGATGCACTCATAAAATCGTCAAGAATATTTTTCCCTTTAACGGCATTTTCACTTATTCTTTCGAATTTGCTGTTTATATTTTCGGAAAATTCGTGTAATTTCTGTGCAGATTGAGTTAAATCCCTTATCATAATATCGAGTGATTCAGATGAATCTGTAAAAGATGCCAGTTTCTCATTTATCCTTTTGGCTTCTCTTGAAATACTTAGTGAAAAAGCTCCCGAAGATTCTGAAAATTCATTCAATTCTTTGGAAAAACATGCTATTTCATCTGAATTTTTCTTTATTACGGCAAAATTATTTTTTAGTGTATTTCCCATATTCCCCAATTCCATGGCAATTTGTGCTATTTCATCTTTTCCCATTATTTCAAAAGCAGTTGAAAGTTCTCCCATCATAAATTTCTGTATGTTTTCTTTCAGATTCTGGGTGGGTTTTGATATCATGTATCCCACAAAAAAAGATACGATTATGAATATAATCACTGCAATTATGAAAACCAGTAAAATCAAATTTATCAGGGATCTGACATTATTCAAAAGGTACTCACTACTTATTGAAAACAACAATATCAAATTCGGGTCGTATTCTACCTTGCCATAAATCAGTACTTCATCACCTAAATTCAGAAATCCCGATTCCTGCCCGGAAATTACCGAAAAATCACGAATCCTTTCTTTAACAGATATTGCATTTGAGGTAAGTTCTATGGAATCATCCGGTGAGTACGTAATAATTTCACCTTTTGAATTCGCTATCCAGCCATATCCCTGCTTATCTATATTTATTTCGTTTATGATTTTTTCTATTTCGGAGAAATAAAGTGAAATTCCAAACACACCAAGCACTTCCTCAAAATCATTGGTTACTGGTTTATACATTCCTATAATTTTTTCACCATCTTCATTTCTGGTAACATCACTGATATATAAATCAGAACCGTTTTCCAATATCTCTTTCAGAAATTCTTGTTCCGAATAATTCACTTCACCTTTATTTATCGAAAAACCGCTTCCTTTTGCATCGCAAACAATTACATTTTCATACAGCTGGGAACTCTGGTTTTTCATTCCCTCAAATTCTCTGTCTATCATTTCCCAGGCTTCAAGAGTTATTGCATCACGTAACAGCCATGCACCTTTCAGATAACTGGTAACCTTTTCTTCTATTCCCTTAAAATATGTGCTTATTTCCGATGATTTAGAAAGAATTATTTCTTTAGTCAGCTTTTCAGTTATAGTAATTACGCTGTCATTGGTCATAAAATATGTCACGGAAAATATTACAGCAAAAGTTATCAGCAAAGGAATTATGAAACTTAATGTGATTTTATTTCTGATTTTCTTCATATACCCACCTTTTTTTATTTCATTTTAGTATTTTTTGATTATTTTATGATTAGAAAACATTAAGAAACATAAAAAAACTTTTATTCATATTTAAATGAATAAATTTAAAATTCTTTGTTCCAAAATTGTGTGGATATTTTGTCAGAAAACGTAAAAATGAAGTGGAGAATTGAATTGAAGAAGTTATTGTTTTTTTTTATAATTTTATTTTCAAGTGTTTCATTTTTTTCCGATAATGTACGTATTGGTTTTCTAAACGTTCCATTCTTCCTTGAAGAGACAAAAAAGGGATTCAGAGGGCCAATACTCGATTTTGTTAAAGAATTATCCGAGTATGAAGACTGGACGATACAGGTTGTTTCTACTGATTTAGATAAAATGCTGCAGCTTCTCCATGAAGAAAAAATCGATATGTTACTTCCTGTTTCTTACACTGATGAGATTTTAAAGGATAATGATTTTGTTTACAACAAATACAGTTTGATTCCGTCAGCTGACAGAAAATATGGATTGTATACTCTGTTCAACGCAAAATCATCTAAAAAATTTGATCTTATGCTGTCAATAGATCATTACCTTTCCATATGGAAAAAAGATAAGAACTCACCTTATTTCAAAATAATGTCCAATTATTTCGATTACTCCCCACATGATGGCGATAATTTCAGCCTAAATGCCGGAACAATAATATTTTTACTGATTCTGGCTTCCGCACTTATATATACGATATTCAGATACTCTAAACGAAAGCAACTCAGAAAAACTCATGAGAAACTTTCAAGAATCGAGACTCATAACCTTGAAATTATGAGTAAAACTTCTGAGATGGTTGAACTCATTTCAACTCTCGGAACCGAAAAACTCGAAGAAAAGGAATTTCTCCAGAAATTACTTCATCTCGCCATATCAATAATTCCGGAAGCCGAATATGGGAGCATTATTCTCAAGAATCCTGACAGCATATGGACTTATTCATGCACCATAGGGCACAATATAGAGAATTTCAAAGATATAAAGCTGAATAAAAATTATCTTTTTCCCATAAAAGGGCCTGTTGTCATGGACAATGTTTCCAATGTTTTTTTTGAAAGAATTCCACTGGTTTTGGCAAGAAAAATATACAAAGGCATGCTTCCGGTAAAAAGCACACTCGTAGTTCCATTAAAATCGATAAATAAAATTTCAGGATATATGATGGTAGATATACCGCAGAAAAGCCTTTTCACTTTTTCAGACAGTTCTATAAACATAATGAAATCGCTTTCACCATTGGCATCAACTTTTATTGATTATAGGCGAATGGAAAAGAAACAGCATCAATTCCAGGAATCCATAGTACGTTCCCTGATAAAATTACTCGAACTCAGAGATGCTTATACGAGCGGCCATTCTGGCAGGGTGGCATTTTATTCGAAAAAGATAGCCGAAGAAATGAACCTGGTGGGTAAAAAAGCCGATATGATATATTGGGCCGGATTACTGCATGATATCGGGAAAGTTCTCATAGACAGAAGTATTCTGAACAAACCTTCAAAACTTTCACCGGAAGAGTTTGAGCAGATAAAACTGCACCCGGTTATAGGATCGCAGGTATTAAGCGAAACTGCCGAATATTCACCGCTTTCCCATATAGTTTTAAGTCATCATGAATCTTGGAATGGAAAAGGGTATCCCGGAGGTTTGAGAGAAGAAGAAATCCCCCTTGAATCCAGGATAATTTCTGTAGCGGATGCATTTGACGCCATGACAACAGACAGGCCTTACAGAAAAGCCCTGACACATAAAGAGGCAGTCGATGAAATAAAACAGGGTTCCGGAATACAATTCGATCCTGTAGTGGTCAGGGCTTTTATAAACCTATGCGATTCCCTGGAATTGTATGAAAATATAGAAACTGCAATATGATGTTTCAAATAATTCCATATCAGAGATTCATAGATTTGAATTCCTCAATCTCTTTATCTTCCTCATTCAAGTTCCATTTTTGCCTTACAAAATCCAAATGTCTTCCCGCCTTTTCAAAATCACCATTTGCCGCAAAAAGTCTTGCACAGAAAATATGAAACCCTTTGCTTTCCGGTACATTTTTTTCCATTCCCTTTTGAAGATAATGAACTGCTTTTGAAGGATTGCCTGACTCAAAGTAATTAAACCATGCCGCATCAAAATACCTTTCAGTCTCATCTAATGCGAACATATAATATTTTTTACTTTCAAATATGGAAAAACCCACTCTTAAAGCAGTTTTTAGAGAGGCAACGTTACTTTCTGAACATGTCCATATAGGTTTTATACCTTTTTTCAGACTTTCTTCAACATACAGATTTGCCGCCAATGTACAGAAGCCTCTGTTCATATATTCAGGCAGAGTCACCGCACCTGTTTCGTATGCTCCCGCTCCTGCAAAACATGAAAAACAGCAGCTTATTGCTTTATCGCCTTCATAAACACATGTGCCAAGCCCTTTGTCTGTAAAAGACGCATAATCATACCACCAGTCTTTGAAAAGCCTGTCATCCCCGTCATCTATAATTTCATAATTTCTTTCATCTATAAGACCAACACTGTATCCTTCGGGTATTTTTACCCTCCAGTCATCTGCTTTATGATTTGATTCCAGATGCAAGACTTTTTTATCTACCGTAAACGGAAGATATTCTTTAAACTCATCGAGAAAATATTCCTCCCATTCTCTCTGTTTAAAAAAAGTCTGAAAATAATTTTCTTCGTTTTTTAAAGCATCTTTAAAAATCTTTTCTACGATAAACCTCTTCATATCATCTCTTTCAGGAGAATTGTCAGGAACATTCCCGGCAAAAAAATAAACCTGCTCATTCATCGCCCATAAAACACCGTAAGAGCCTTCAATTCCACTTTTCATGAATATTTTACCGGGATTATTTCCCTCAATCACTCCATTGACAACCGGATCATTTCCATAAATTGAAAATTTTGTTTTATAATCCTTAAATTCATCTTTAATTATTTCTTTCAAAACACTCCTCCTTTTTAAAAAAACACAATTACAATTATAAAAAAATATACTATTTAACTTATATTTTTAGATATCACTGCATTCTGATATAATACAATTGTACATTTTTAAACATTTTTCAATATTACTCATATAGGAGAAAAAATGGAAATCTGGAAAAAAACAGAAGATTTAAAAATCGGTGATACCATTGTTGAAAGTATTATTTCCTATCCTAACAGCGAAATTATAGCATCAAAAGGCGAAAAAGTTTCAAATACAATTCTGACAAAATTTAAAAACCTGAATATTAATTGGGTTAAGATAGAAAAAATCAATCACTGTGAAGAATGGGAAATAAATCAAATCTTTCATGAGGAAAAAATAAAGATCATAAAACGTCAGGTAAATAGAATCTGGGATGAGGTTATAGTTTCCCAGAAGATAAATTTACGTAAGATAGAAATACTGTCTGAAACTTTTATAAAAGAAATAGAAAACAATTACGGCGACTTACTGGCGCCGAATCTCTGCAGAATAATTGAATTCGATGAATATACATTCTCACATCAGGTAAATGTGGCTGTGATAGCCTCGCTGATTGCTTATGAAATATCCGATGAGAACATATCTTTCGCAAAAGATATTGCAACTGGTGCTTTGATACACGATATTGGCAAAATCAAGGTTCCGAAGGAAATTCTGAATTTAAAAAGAAAACTCACAGACGAAGAACACAATGTCATAAAACATCATGTGGATTTCGGATATGAACTTGCGCAGGATTCTTCCGTAAACGAGCAATGTATTCTCGACTGTATTAAGTATCATCATGAAAAATGGGACGGAACTGGTTACAGAAGCGGTTATGTCAAAGATGAAATACCGTTGTCGGCAAGAATTCTCGCCGTTGCCGATGTTTATGACGCGCTTACGACTTCCAGGCCATATAAAAATGCATGGACTCCGTATCAGGCTGTCAGCTATATAATACAACAGAGTGGCAGACAATTCGATCCGGTAGTTGTGGAATACTTTCTGAGGATTTTCGGAATGTATCCCGTGGGAACTGAACTCAGGCTTTCAAATGGCCAGAAAGCAGTTGTAATAGCAAATAACAGGCATGCAATTTCTTCACCTGTGGTGGAAGTGGACGGCGATTACGGCATCGAAATAATAAATCTTGAAAAAGAAAAAAACATATACATAAAAGAGATACTTGATACTGTAAATTCCGTAAAATAATTTCATGTCTGTCCGAATAATTCTTATTATCCGGATTTTTATTCGTATCTCAGAGCTTCAACCGGACTGAGTTTTGAGGCTTTTGATGCCGGATAAATACCAAAGAAAAGTCCAATCATAGTTGCAAACCCGAACGCAATCAATATTGATTGCCATGAAACGACAGGCACAAGATTGTATTGTTTCCCTATCTGTTCAACTATTTTAGAAACCCCGATACCGAATATTATACCTATGGCACCTGCAACCAGAGTGATCAATATACTTTCCACGAGGAATTCCAGCAATATACGCTTTCGAGTCGCTCCAATTGCTTTTTTTATGCCTATTTCCCTGGTCCTTTCAGAAACAGATACCAGCATTATATTCATAATACCAATTCCACCTACGAGTAAAGATATACCAGCAATCGCACCGAGAAAAAGATTGAGAACCGAAGTTATTCCGCTCAAAGTTCCCAGAATCTCATCCTGACTTGTTATGTTGAACATATTTTCATCTTCAAATTTATTGTAGAGAAGATGCTGAATCTGTGATTTAGCTGCAGCAGACACATCAGAATTTCTGGCAGAAACCAGAATTGTGCTTATCTTTCCGTAATTGTGAAATATTCTTGCCTGAGCCGTTGAAAAAGGTATTATTATCATTCTATCGGGATTGTACATCAACTTACTTCCTGTTTGTTTCAGCAACCCCACTATTTTAAACGGAATCGCAACCCTTTTTTGCCCTACATTATAAGTGACCATAATACTTTTTCCTATGGGATTTTCATCTTCAAAAATGCTTTCGGCTATGCTGTAACCGATTATCGCATTTTTCGCATATTCGTTTTCATCCTCTTCGCTAAGATACCTGCCACTTTCAAGCTGAAGGTCCAGAATCCCCATAAGCGAATCATTCCCGGCAAAAATGGTTGCACTTGTGTTGTTGCCGTTATTGGAAACCGCGTAACTGCCCTGCAGCAAAGGTGTCACTGCACGCACATCAGGACAGAAGTCCTGAATATTTTCCGCATCGTGAATATTCAGGATTTCCGATAAAGCAGTAGCACTTCTTCCCCCGGAACCGCCTGAAAAACCTGGAGATATCATTATCACATTCGAACCGAGTGAAGATACCTGATCGGTAATACTCCTGGTTGAACCTTCACCTATGGAAACAACTGCAATCATAGCCATGACACCAATTATTATGCCCAGCATGGATAAAAAAGTCCTGGTTTTATTTGCAATTAACGACCTGAAGGTTTCTATGAGTATCTCCATTTCATTTCACCTCCACTTTTTCCACCAGTCCATCTTTTATCCAGACAACAGTATCTCCCTCATGCACTATGTCAGGATCATGAGTTACAACTATGACAGTCTTGCCGTCTTTATGAAGTTCTTTCAGTATTTTCAGTATTTCAACTGAACTGGTTGAATCGAGATTACCGGTTGGCTCATCTGCAAGAACTACCGGAGGATCGTTTGTAAGTGCCCTCGCGATTGCCACCCTCTGCTGCTGTCCTCCCGACAGCTGATTTGGCCTGTGATGAATCCTGTCTCCCAATCCCACACGTTTCAGAAGGTCTCTCGCGATTCCCATTCTTTTTTTCCTGGAAATGCCACTGTACACCAGAGGTAACGCACAATTTTCCTGTGCACTCAATTTTGGCAGCAGATTAAAACTCTGAAACACGAATCCGATTTTTTTATTCCGTATAGAAGCCAGCTCCGATTCATTCATCCGTGAAGTATTTATTCCATCAATATGCACTTCACCTTTGGAAGGTTTGTCGAGGCATCCCATTATCTGCAGGAAAGTGGATTTACCACTGCCCGAAGGTCCCATAATAACAACATAATGGCCTCTTTTTATCTTCAGATCAACACCTCTGAGTGCGTTGACTTTAACTTCTCCCATATCGTATATTTTCCATATATCTTTAAATTCAAATACGAAATCATCCATCAGGGCCTGCTCCTGTTTACATTACCCATAGTTCCCAACCTGAGTGAATTACCATTTTCAGAGAAGGTGCTCAGTACGCTGCTTGAAGGTACAATGATTATTATCTGCCCTTCAGACAAACCTTCCGTAATTTCAACCACGTTATCTGTAATAGTTCCGGTTTTCACCATTAGTTTTTCTTTTCGGCCTTCTTTTGTTTCACTGCGGACATAGACGAAAGTCCCTTCCTTATCACGCTGTAAAGCGTTAACAGGTATAACCAAAGCACCTGGTTTTTCCATGAGAACTATTTCAACATTGCAGGAAAGCCCGGGTATAACACCTTTTATTCTTGGATCGGAATTAAATGAGAATTCAACGGGAATAACCACAAGACCTCCGGAAGAATTCGCCACCTTACCTATTTTGCTTACTTTACCTTCAACAGTGATATCCAGAGGAATAAAATTGAATATAACTTTCTGACCTTCTTTTATACTTTTCAAATCAACTTCATCTATATATCCTGAAACTTTCATAAGTGCATCTTCAACTACAGAACAAACTACACCGTTGGAATTTACATTTGAATTTTCAGAAACGGAAACCGTTTTAATCACACCCGAAACAGGGCTCTTTATAACCGTATACTCCAGGTTCCGTTCGGCTATTTCGAGTTGTATCTCTTTCTGTTCCAGAAGTTTTGAAGCATCGTAAAGTGCATTGTCATAATCCGATTTTGCCTTAAGATAATTCAGCCGGTATTCCAGATCATCTATCAGGGCAATCGTAGCACCATGAGTAATCAAATCTCCCTCTTCGCAATTCAATTCGACTATTCTTCCGGATACAAAAGATTTAACATCGGTAACAGGTGCCTCAACATTCCCCACTATTTCGAAATAATCCCCTATATCCATTTTTCTAACTGTGTATTCGAGTTCAAAAGCAGTAGCCCCGTCCTGAGTGATATTTCCCACAGTATTTCTCACGTTGTATACACGATTTATCGCCAATACCACGAAAACTATCACCACTGCTACGATCACTAATATAACTATTTTCTTTTTACTTCTTCTCTTTTCATCTGCCATTTCAATATCCTCCGGGTGTATCAACCGTTTCTTTCATTATATTGAGCTTATCCATAAGTAATTGCTGAAAAGCTTTTTCATAATCCAGTTTTTTCTGAATAAATTCGATTTCCGACAGTTTCATATCATTCTGTGTGATATAACCTTTTTTATAAAGCTTTTGGTTCCTTTCATACGATTCCTTGACAATCTGGTAATCTATCTGCTTTATTTCATAATCGAGCATGGATTTTTTCTCTTCAAGATGGAGACTTTCTATCTTTTTTTCCAGTGAATCTGTTTTCTGAGAGTATTCGAGTTTTTTTATTTCCGCGTTTCCCTTCCTCGAAATGGATTCTGATTCCATTTCTCCCCTGTCAAAAAGAGTCATATCACATTGTACGGATAGACTCCATGAAAATCTATCTTCGAAATCAAGCTCGGGATCTGCTACGTTAAAAGAAGGGGTAAAAGTCAGATGGGGATTTGGAAAGTAAGGCAAAAACCATAACTCGGCCTTTTCCTCGGCTGCCTGTTTTGACAGAGCAAGTGACCTTATATCATTGCGTAAAAATATATCTTTTTCAACCGAATTTTCATACATATCCGGAATCAGCAGCAGTATTTCCCCGTATATCGAATCAACATCTTCATCAGTTAAAACTTCGTATTTTGAAAGTTCCAGCATTATGGATTCCACACCGATTCTCAATTTTTCAGCATTCAAATACATTTTTTCATAATTTCTTCTGTTATCGGAATCTGTTGCCTCTTCCATCAGTTCACTATAAATGTCGGATTTTTTTTCGTAAAGAAGCAGTAATTCCCTGTTGTACCTTATATCAAAAATCGATTTCACAGTACCTATAAAAACTGTCCAGGCCGCCTGATTCAAAGTAAAAGAAGCCGAGAGCATATCGGCTTTTTTCTGCAATTTATCTGCATTATCCTCACTTATCAAATCACGGGATATATTCATAGAAATATTCTCAATTTTAAAATCCTCCTGTGATTCACCATTGCTGCTTTTCCTGTCTTTAACATAACTGAAAGGGATTGAAAGTCCGATATCCGTGCCAAAAACATGCAAAAGATTTGCATTCAAGCCAAAAGAACTACTTTTAAGCCCTTCCTCGTTAAAAATCATTCCGTTACCTTTACCGGTTCCGAAAGTGACATATGGCTGAAAAAAATCTTCATACTGTTTATATCCCTGTTCGGCACTCATGAGCCTCAATGATTGTTGCTGGAAAGTAATGTCTTCTTTTAAGTTCTCAGTGTACAGCTCCCAGAAAGACCCGAATCCTGAACTAATCAGAATAAAAGCCAGCAAAGGGAATAAGACAATTGTCCTGATCACTCTTTGGATACCTCTTCTACCAGAACATCCTCCGGAGTCCTGCCAATACTCATAAGATAACCGGTAAGAGAATTCCAGTAACTTTTCTGGGCATCGATGAGCTGTTTTTCCGAATTAAGAAAACTTATTTTCTGCTGATAAAACTGTTGTTTTGAAACCAGTTCTTTTTCATATCTATCCTGTGTATCCTTGAAAATATCTTTTTCGATTTCGAGTTTTCCAGCGAGATTTTCCAGCTGTTTTCTGGAATATTCAAGTGACTGCTCTGAAGTTCTTTTATCGTTTCTCAAAGTAATCTCTGACATTTCAAGTTCAATCTCTTTCTGCTTCCTGTTTATTTCAGCCGATCTCTTTGCGTATTCGGAAGAATTTGAATAAAGATTTTCAACTTCATATTCCGCACTTTCAAGATTTTTCCTGGAAGATCCAAGAGAAAGGGATTTGGCAAACCATGTATCTTCATTCACAAGATATTTTCTATAATCGGGTATTTCAATTGAAGTATCCGAAGCCTGTGACCATTCTATACCGGTATATCTTTTAAAATCATCTATAAGATTGTCAAAATCCTGCTGAGCTTTGTTCAGACTGTTCAATTTGTCATCAAGATCTATCCTGGAATCATCGAGATCCTGTTTAGACAGCAGGGCTTTTTTGAAAAGACCCTCATTTTTTTCATAATCTATATTGGAATTCTCATAGTTTAATTTCGCAATATCAAGAGCTTTTTCAGAAGACTTTATAGAGAATACCGCTCCTATTATCTCCGTATAAAAACTTTTAACATATTTATCCGCTGAAGATTTTCCATTTAAAAAGGCAGTTTCCGCACTCAGTTCCGATTTCCTGTTTGATGCCTCTATCATCGATTTATCATATTCCATAGTTGCCTTTTCAAGAGCAAGTTCAGAAAGAATATAATTACTGTTTACTTCCTTAGCCCTGTTAAAAAGTTCCTGCACTTCCATCGATAAGGTTATTGATGTTAAAAGCACTATAAAAACGGTTAAAGAGAACAAGATTTTTTTCACGATAATTACCTCCCTGATTTTTAACGGACATTTTTCCACAACAAATATATGACATCATTCTGACGTAAAAGTTCTAATGAATAATATCAAATCCAGTGTGAATTTTGCGTGAATTATTTTGCTCATAAGCTTTTAAAACAAGCATTATGAGTATTTCCATCTGTTTTTTCACAGTTTCTGCCCCAACATAATCCGCAGGATAAATCTCCACTTCCGGAAGATAAAACAGAGGATAAAACAAATAGCCCATGCCCATTTGTATACTGGTAACTTGACAAACATACATACCCATGATATTCTATACATATAATATTAATATTATTATTTTTATATTAATTTTATCCCGCATTACACGTAATCATATCCCTGTGAATATAAAATTAAACAAACCAATTATAATATTGAATTAAATACACATGTGTTTCATCCGAAGTTATTTAATACATCAACAAAATCTTTATAGCATGGATGGAGGATGATTTTGAAAACAATGAAAAATTCAAAAATTATGATGTTTTCTTTAACAGTGTTTATTCTCATCAGCTCATTTTCTATTGCCTTTGGTGAGGGAATAGAAACTTTCAGAGCGAAAGTCAACGAAAATATTGTTACTGAAAAATGGGGCTCAGAAAAAACTCATGTTACTGTACCAGGTGGTATCGTTTTTTTAGATGATTTTATTTATGTTACGGATAAAGAGGAAGGTACCATAGTCGTTTTAGACAGAGAAGGAAACTTTCAAAATAAAAGCTCAGCTGACGATCTTTTTCTGATTGAGCCAACTGTTATAAAAACCGATGGGGAATCACTTTATGTTATTGATTCGGGAATCAATCAGCTCAAGATATTATCGAAGAATTTTGAGTTGTTAAAATCCATTAAGCTACCGGAACCTTTTTCCAGAGCGGAATATTGGGATTTTGAAATCATTGACAAAAAGATATATTTGTCATCCGAATCATTGTTTAAAACAGATATGGCAATTTATGAATTAAATAAAAGCGGTATGACTAACAAAATAACCCATGGATTTATCGGATACCTTTCCAATTTTAACGGTGAGTTGACGGCTGTTAATTCTCTTGTTCATTATAAAAATGCAAATACTCAGGGTGCAAAATCCGGTAAAAACAGTTTGTTTAAAGTGAAGGATGATAAATTAAAATCAGAGTTTAAGTTCGTTGATAGATATATACCACTTGATTTTCTGCTTGCAGATAATTATATATATGTTTTTTCAGCTGCAGCTGCAGGTATAGATAAATACACGGCAGATGGTCAATATGTTGAAACACTTCTACAATTCGAGGAACCAGATTTGTTTGTTCAGCTGACTTTATGTAATAACAGCATTCTGTTGGCATTTCCATTTGAAAAAGCTATCTATAAAATTGATCTTAACTAAGAGCGACACGGATTAATGCCGTTAACAAGGGGCGAAAGGAGGTATAAAATGAAAAAGAAAATTATTTCATTGATAATTGTTGCTTTGATGTTAGTCTCTATGACAATCTCAGCAGCACCTGTCTGCGGTATTTTTTATATTGCTTCCGTAGAACCACCTCACTGTATGACGTCTCCTTGCGAGGGAGAAAGCACAACATATTATCAAATTCTCATTAAAGAAAGAGAGTGTATAGCTGATGATAATAGTATTTATCACGAGGAGATCTATGTGTTTAGGAAACTTGCTTGTGGTTGTTAATTTAACACACGCTTCATAATGAAGCGTGTTCTTGTTTATGTTTTATTTTCTTCACTCTTTATTAATGAGAATAACTTTAGGAGGTTATTTTGAAAACAAGAATAAATTTTAAAACGATTATGTTTCCTTTAACAGTTTTTATTCTCATCAGCTCATTTTCCGTTGCCTTTGGTATAGGAATAAAGATAAAGGTAAACGAAAATATTGTTACTGAAAAATGGGGATCAGAAAAAACTCATGTTAAAGTACCGGGCGGTATAGTTTTTTTAGATGATTTTATTTATGCAACGGATAAAGAGGAAGGCACTATAGTCGTTTTAGACAGAGAAGGAAATTTTCAAAATCAAAGCTCAGCTGACGATCTTTTTCTGATTGAACCAACCATAATTAAAACGGATGGCAAATTACTCTATGTAATTGATTCGGGAATCAATCAGCTCAAGATAGTGACGAAGAATTTTGAATTGTTAAAGTCTATTAATTTACCCGTATTGTTTCCCGGATTTAACTACTGGGATCTTGAAATCATTGATAAAAAGATTTATTTATCATCCAATTTATTGCTTGAAGAATATGCGGCTATTTATGAGTTAGATGAAAATGGTACGGTCCATAAAATAAGCAAAGGATTTATCGGATATCTTTCCAATTTCAGCGGTGAGTTGATGGCTGCTAATTCTCTTGAGTATTTTAAAGGTGAAAATGAAAATGGGTTGGAAGAAGAAGGTGGAAAATCTGGCAAAAACAGTCTCTTCAAAGTGACTGATTATGAATTAAAATTGGAATTTGAATATCTCAGTAAATACATGCCGCTTGATTTTCTGCTTGTAAATGATTTTATATATGTTTTTTCCGGTGCATATAAGAATCTAGATAAATATACAACAGATGGTCAATATGTTGAAACACTTCTGCAATTGGTTTATACAGATATATTTATTCAGCTGGCTTTATGCGATAACAGTATTCTGGTTGCAGTTCCATTTAAAAAAGCGATCTATAAAGTGAATATCAATTAGTCTTTACGGATGTGATAAGATGAGTTTCAGCTATATATTTATCTCCAAACTGAAAGAAATATCGCAAAACAAACGAATGGCAATTATTATAGTCATCTGTCTGGTGCTGGGATATGCCTTTATCCTGGTCTTCAGTTCCAAACTGTATGAAATCAATCGAAGAATGTCACTCACAGAGTTAAAACATGTTGAAAACGCCTATATTTCCCTGTATTTTGATGATTTTAAAATCTTCAGTAACACTGAGGTTGAATCGGGAATAGTACATCGTACAGATTATAAAAACACTACTATTTATTTTACCTTTAAAGATGAAACTTATAAGACATTTGCCGTAGAGGCAGACAAAGAACTTTCATATCATTACAAAATAGAGGGTTTTTCCGATGATTTTTTTGACGATAACAGTTCAGAAAACAGAATTATGGTTTCCGAATATCTGGCTAACAAATATCATATGAGTACCGGGGACAAGCTCATCATTGATGATTCAGCCTGGACCATTTATTCAATAGTTTCATGTGAATATTTCAGAAATATGATTATATTCCCGGAAAATTCAGGTATCAGGCATCAGGATGGTTATTCTTCAACCGGCACGATTATTCAGTTCACTGAGACACTTTTAAAAAATCGTCCGGATATTCTCGAAATATTGGAAGGAACAAAATTCGCATCGCTTCAGCAGCGTCAGCAGTTATATTTTGAAGGCCTAAGGGCATATACCGTGTTCATCATTTTATTTGCCCTCTTGTTTATAGTCCTTTCTATTTTAAATTGTTATCTTGTGTTTTTCGCAAATATCAGTTACAAGAGAAAAATGTTCGGGATAAAGAAAACATATGGCGCCAGCCCTTCAATCTGTTTTGGGGATATACTTCTGGAAAATACCATTTTCAGCCTCCTGGCATTCCATATTGCCTGTTTTCTGGTTCAGTCATTACGGCACAATATTCCAACTTTTTTCTATACGGAAATTACTTTCCCGATTTATGGAATTGCCATTGTCGCTGTTTTTATAATCACCTTTCTTTATTCGATGTTAATTTTCATAAAAATCAACAGACATTCAACCATTAAACTTTTAAAGGAATAAGGCGAAGTGTATGAGTATATATCATTTTAAAAATATCTTTAAAAACATGCGGTTTAACTGGAAAATGTATCTCGTCCTGCTACTTGAACTATGCCTTTGCTTCTCGCTGATCTATCTCGGGATTAACGAGAATATCTCTCATGGAAAAAGGGCTGAATTGCTGTCGAATGACAAGAACGACCATATTCATACCCTGCAATATATGAGTAAAGAGCGTAATTCCGGTATGCGATTTGGCTCGAGTTCTCCGGTACTTAATATCGAAGAATTAAAAACACTTGAATCAAATCAGTATATACAGAAATTTTATTATTCAGAAATAACACATTTATCATATTTGACTCCTTCAAGAACTATTGAATCTGTCGATGTGGTAATGGCAAACAAAGATTTTTTCGAACATTATCTCAACGTATCGGATGTTAAAGCGGAATACTGCTATATAACGCCTGAATTATTCCCGGAATTAAAAAGAGAATTTCAATCGGCACCGTTTGACGATGCAGAGTTTTATGGTGACAGTATTGCGTTGAACGGAAAAGAATTTGATTTTTATCAATTGTCTGAAGATCTGAAACCAGTAGTGACGAGTTATTATTATGAACTTGATATAAACCCGGAAAAAGCAGTTTTTTTCCTGAAAGATGAAGCCAACGATGTGTTGAGTTCAGGTTTTGAGATTTACAGGGCTGTTATGAAGTATAAAACATCCGGAGAAAATCTTGATTTTAAAACTCAGGAAAGATTCTTTAATCAGCTGAATGGCTTTGCAAATGGTGAATTTCAGTTCAGCGAACTATACATAATTCAGATGTTTAAAAAAGGCGGAGACGATATAAACGGCCGTGTCAGAAATTTCGGATGGGCTGGTTACATCGCATTTCTCATAGTAGTTGTGGGGATCAGCGGGATATTTATCCTGATCATCCAAAAAAGGTACAAACAGCTGTGCATTTGTTATATAAACGGATTGACAAAGAAGAATGCCTTCATGCAAATCTTCGCTGAGGTGTTATTGCTCGTATCCATTCCGTCGATAGTCGGGATGATATTGGTGATATCCGTACAGGGAAATTTCAACTCAATTTATTACCCCATCGAATGGTATCCGTTTACCAGTGTTGTTTTTATCACTTTACCTGTTATTTTGACTTTTATCGTAACACTTATTTCCTCATCATGGCTGAGGAATCTTGATGTTGTGAAATGGCTGAAGAGAATCGAATGATTGTGGGGGATTATTATGCTTAAAATGACTGATATAAAGAGAAAATTCATATCCGGCAGGCAGCCGTTACAGGTGCTTGATGGTGTTAACTTTAAAATTGACAGGGGAGATTTGATCTCTATAGTTGGGAAATCCGGTTCGGGAAAGAGTACGTTACTGAACATCATCTCCATGCTGGATCCTCAATATGAAGGGGAGTATTGTTTCGATAATCAGATCATAGGCAAGATGACTGAAAAGAAGCGATTTGATTTCAGGGTATCGAATATCGGTTATGTATTCCAGACCTCAAATCTGATCAACGAATACAATGTACTCGAGAATATCGAAATGCCTTTGGGTTATAAGAATGTTTCGAGGAAAGAAAGGGTAAAACGGGTTAAAAAAGTTCTGAATGATGTGGGGTTGAGCGATAAATTGAAGAGTTATCCTGTTGAACTCTCCGGAGGGGAACAGCAGAGAGTGGCAATCGCGAGGGCACTCGTAGCCCAGCCGAGACTGCTCGTGGCAGATGAACCGACGGGGAATCTGGATGCGAATACGGGAAAACAGATTATGGATTTACTTTGCAATGTCTGTAATTCCGGGGCAGCTGTATGCATAGTCACCCACGATATGGACCTTTCTAAAAGAACTGAAAAAATATTTAAACTCAATGGAGGAATTTTACATGAACAATTTTAATAAACTGACTGTTATTCTTTTAATATTTACGGCGTTATTAACACTCATGTGTTTTTCATCCAACTGTGCACTAACCACGGAGACATCAGAGTATGTCAAAATTGTTTCAAATTTTTGTAATATGAATCCTGAGGAGATATACAACAAAATTGAAAACGAAGAGAAGTTTGTACTTTTTCTGGGAAGTGAAACGTGTTATCCGTGTACACAGTTTGTTCCAATGCTCAATGAAGCGGCACAGGAAGTAAACGCTCTGATTTTCTATCTGGATTGTCGTGGAGCAATGCCTGGCGGGAATGTTTATGACTTATTTGAGAAATATAATGTCTCTTTTATTCCGACTCTGCTGATCTTTGACGGAGAGAATTATATTCATCCGAGAACTCCAGAGGATAAAGAAACATTGAAAAGGCTTTTGGGTAGAATATAGGAAAAATTGGATTTTACTTTGTAAATTAATATGTGGATATAATTCGGTCAGTAAATGTAAAAATTCAACATAACGGTATGTATATATCTATCTTTTCATCTTCTTTTTCATCCGATGGGAATTTTGTTGGAAAAACTTCAATTTCCATTGGATGAAAAAGTTCATAATCGGATTGAGGTAACCATGTCCCGTATATATAATCATAAGTGAGTTTTATACTATCAGGTTCGCCAATATGCCTGAAAACGGCATATGAAGTGTCAGGCAGGGGTTTGCACACCATTTTTGGAGTAATCGGAACTTGCGATGATTCAGCTCCGAATACGTAGAAAAAACCTTCATCTGTTTCTGAATGACAGAAAGATACACCATAAAATTTTTCTGCTTTGTTCAATTCATCAAATTTGATTTCTTTTTTTAAATCCTCATCCGCTTTTTTTCTGAACTTTGAACTTGAACTTTCTTTACCTACATAAGTTATAACTCCTGAAATTGAAAGATCATTCAATTCTATTATTTCGGGTTTTCTGTCAAGATTGTAATTTCTGTTTTTTATATGTTCAACCGTGAGTTTATCCAGCATAATAATTTTATGCCAATGCCTGGTAACACTTTTCCTGTACTGAACCGGTTGAATTCCAAAAAGTCTCTTAAATCCCCTTGAAAAAGTCTCCGGGTTTTTAAATCCATAATCATACGCAATATCTATTATATTTTTATCCGAAGATACCAGATCCTTTGCCGCTTCTGATAATTTACGCCTGAGAATGTAATCATATGGGGAATGTCCCGTTATCCCCCGAAACACTCTGGAATAATGATAATATGAATATCCGGTTTCCTTCGCTATGCTGTCGAGGTTTATTTCAGTTTTCAGCTGGCTTTCAATTAAATCTATTCCTTTGAGAATGGAATTAACCGTATTTTTTATCTGGCCGGTCATATCTTACACTATTTCCTTTACCGGAAACCACGCCTCCATAACCGACTGTTCTATTTTATCCATGCCTTTGAATCTTTCATCGTATTTCTGTATGACATAATCTCCATCGATCACGTATTCTGATTTGTCAATCCATTCACTCATTAATTTCCAGTTTTCAACTATTTCGATGCCTTCAAGTGTGAAAGCAAGATATTTCCTTTCACCAAAAACCTTCAGAACCATTTCCTCGGGCATGTCGACTATATCTTTCAATTCCACGCCAACCATTATCCCGTATTCATTGTTATTTTCGCAGTCCTTATCAGTTTGAATATGTATTTCATAAAATGCATTTTCATTTATTATCGCAGATATGGCATCCTTTTTCTGAAAATACAGGTACATGAACCTGTTCCAGAGTTTCCCTATCTCGTTTTCAACATTCCAGCCTTCATGATTTTCTATAGGATCACCATAGTAATTTATTCCGCCTATCACCATTCTATCTTTACTTATCAACAAAGGATCATTCATAACTCACCTCAAAATCGATGTATTCTACCTAAAAAAATAAAACACGGAAAAATAATCTTCCGTGTTTTATTATATACCATAGTATCAGAATAAAATCCCGTAAAAACAAATATTAAACGTTGGTTCCGCCTTCGGAATCTCCCTGGCCATAAGAATGGGAAACGAAGTTTCTGAGTGCATCGGCTTTATCCGCTTCGATGGCAACAGGATTTCCAACTGAACTTGCCATTATGTACATTCTGGCACAGTGTTCCACACCGAGTGTTAATTCATGACAGCTATCCAGATTGTTTCCAACGACAATAAGGCCGTGATTTGCAAGAAGAGCGGCCTGTCTGTTACCTAATGCTTCAACTACATTTTCGGCAAGTTCAACAGTTCCATGATTTGCGTATTTGCCACACATAACCGGTCCTCTTACACCGAGAACTATATTCGATTCTATTTCAGGCAAAGGAGTTCTGGTGATTGAAATTGCGGTGGAATAAAGTGCGTGAGTATGCATTATTGCAGACACATCTTCTCTGGTTTTGTAAACGAGGCTGTGCATTGCAAATTCTATGGAAGGTTTTCTGTTTCCTTCAACTATGTTGTTGTCAAGATCCATTACAACCATATCTTCTACCTGAAGCTTTTCATATTCCATACCGCTTGGCGTAATAATCATCATGTCGCCTTTTTCGCCGACTCTGAGACTTAAATTACCTCCCGTACCGAGTACCATACCTTCCCTGTATACCTTAACGGCAAAATCTATAAGCGTTTTTTTCTGATTTTCGAACATTTTGTCCTCCTTATCCTTTTTAAATCAAGACTTAGTGAAACAATGGTTTCAAATTCTTGTATATATTTTGATATTTTCCGTATAGTTTATCATATATGGGTATGTCTTTTTCATCCGGAATATTCTCATCTTTTATACTTACGAGTTTGTCAGCCTCTTCAATACTTTTTATTTTCCCCAGGGCAAACATTGAAAGTATGAGATTACCAACAGCTGATGCCTCATCACAACATAATGTGTTTATCTTTCTTTTAAGTACCGATGCTTCTATTCCCCGCCATACATTGCTCCTGCTGCCTCCACCCATAGTGGTGAATCTCTGTATTTCTATACCCAACTCTTCGAACACTTCAAAACATTCTCTTATGGAAAAAACAACTCCTTCCATTATCGCCCTTATCATATGGGATTTGGTATGAGACATATCAAGCCCGAAATAAACACCTCTCGAATGTGAATCCCAGTGAGGTGTCCTCTCACCCATCAGATAGGGAAGAAAAACCGGATTGTCTTCACTTACAGGTATCTTTTCAGCCAAACTTGAATATTCCTCGAATATTTCGCTGTCAGAATCCTTATCGAAATTGTTTCTGAACCACGTGAGAGAAGAAGCGGCTGTCTGTGTTATACCAAGCACATCCCACATTCCATCTATTGGATATGCCCAGCAAATAGTCCTTTTATATTTATCGTAGACGGGTTTATTGCTGCAGGAAGCAAGCACTCCCGCCGTACCTATTATTATCGAACCTCTGCCTTCTTTAAGCAACCCTGAACCTATCTCAGCCACCGAATGGTCAGATCCACCATTCACAACGGGAATCCCCTGTTTTAATCCGGTTTTCCCAGCAGCTTCTCTGGTTACATAACCGATTATCCCGGTAGATTTCTGAACTTCCGGAAAAAGGTTGCGATTTATACCGGTCAATTCGAAAGCCCTGTCAGACCATTTAAGCTTTTTAACATCGAAAAGCATCGTGCCTGATGCATCCGATGGATCGGTAACTTTTTTTCCTGTTAAAAGATATTTAATATAGTCCTTCGATAGAAGTATGCTTTTCGTTTTATCGTAAATTTCTTTTCGGTTTTCGATCATCCACATAATCTGCGGCGCGGTATATGTAGTGGTAACGAAATTAAATGTCTCATCGAAAAGTTCCTGTTCCATTCCGTTAGATTTCATTTTATCCACTATTTCCGCACTTCTTTGATCCATCCAGGTAATTGCATTACAAAGGGGTTTGTCATCTTCATCAAGATACACATGAGTGTGCATCTGCCCACATATCGATATCGCATCCAGTTCATTCAGGATGTTTTCATCTTTTTCAGAAACTTTTTTAAGACATCTTACAAAACCATCCCACCAGTCAGATGGATTCTGTTCGGAATACCCGGTTTTTTCAGATATTATTTGATATTCTTCGCTTGCAGAGGATATTATTCTGCATTCTTCATCTATTACGGTAGTTTTAATTCCCATAGTACCGAGATCAATTGACAGTATCCTAAACATAAAGACCATCCTTTCAAAACCCGACGCACCCGTAAGGGATGCATCAGGAATTTTTTTCGCCACTTATTTATAACATTATTTCGTTATATTATTTATACTGTTCCAGGTATTCTCCAAACCATTCTACATTTGCTGCAAATATCAATTTAGAACCAGTCTGTACGTAATTTTCAACAGATTCGCCATTTTTAATTTTAACTGCTGCCTGTACACCTTTTTCTCCCATTTCTGCCGGGAACTGAGCTATAGTACCTGCGAATTCATCTGCTTTAATTGCTTCCAATGCAGCTGGTACTGCATCATAACCTATAACTGTTATATCTTTATTTGCTTCTTTAATTGCTCTGAAAGCGCCGAGTCCCATATTGTCATTTGAAGCGAATACGAGATCGAGATTCGGGTTTGCCTGAAGTATGTTCTGGAAAACGTTGTATCCCTGTTCAACTTCCCAGTTTGCAGTCTGTTCAGCGACTATTTTGATTCCTTCATGCTTGCTGACAACATCGTAAAAACCGTTGCGTCTGTCTGCTGCGTTCTGCTGTCCGGAAACTCCGGTAAGGATTGCAACTTCACCTTCTGCACCGAGTAAACTGAGTGCATACCATCCGGCTATCTGAGCACCATAATAATTGTTTGTTCCGATGAAAGGAATAGGTTTGAGACCTGCAGCCTTGATTGCTTCTGCATCGAACTTTGTGTCAAGGTTTATAACAGGAATTCCGGCTCTTTCTGCTTTTCTGAGTACAGGTATTAATCCCTGAGAACTTGAAGGAACGATACAAATTGCATCTACACGTCTTGTTATCATGTTTTCCATGATCTGCATCTGTTCTTCTGCGCTTCCATGTCTCTGACCGGCCTGTACGAGTAATTTCACTCCAAGTTTGTCAGCTTCCTGCTGGGCTGCATTAACCATTGTTATGAAATATTCATTGCTTAAAGTCATCGGAATGAATCCGATAGTCATAGTCTTTGCTAAAACAACAGTTGAAACAAGGATTGTAGCTAAAATGATTAACAAGGCTTTCTTCATAATTTTCTCCTCCTGTGATTTATATAAACAGAATCTGCCTGAACAGACCTATTTATTTTTGGCTTTCAATCTGTCATAAAATACTGCGAGAACTATTACAGATCCTATAATTATCTGCTGATAATAAGATACAACGTTTAAAAGTGTAAGGCCGTTTCTCAGAGTACCAAGTAACAATGCACCTATCAACGTACCTATTAATCCACCTTCTCCACCTGCAAGGCTTGTCCCTCCGATTACAACTGCAGCAATAGTATCCAGTTCATAGGAATTACCGCTGATTGGGGTTGCGTAATTCAGCCTTGCTGTCAGGAGAACACCTCCAAGACCTGCCAATATACCTGAAATCATATATGTCATCATTTCATTTTTAGGAACATTTATACCCGAAAGTTTAGTTGCTTCACGATTACCCCCGATTGCGAAAGTATGCCTTCCCAGCCTGGTTTTATACAGAATAAAAAATCCCACAAGATAAATCGCAATCATGTAAATCGCAAATATAGGAATTCCAAAAAACTCTTCAGATGCAATTCTTTCAAACTCCAATGGAAGGCCAGAAACAGGTTTACCGTTGTTCAAAGCGAGTGCGGCTCCACGTGCTATACTCATCATTCCCAATGTAACTATAAATGCGGGAACCTTACCAAAAGCCACAGTAGCTCCGTTAACGAGACCTGCACCCATACCTATCAGAACACCGAGAATTATGCTCAGCCAAATCGGAACACCTGCCACCAGCATCAGACCGGTACCCACACTACTCAACGCAACTACGGATCCAACACTCAAATCTATACCACCGGTAAGGATTACAAAAGTCTGTCCTACCGCTATTATCGCTATCAAAGAAGACTGAACCAGTATATTCATCAAATTGTATACATCGAGGAAGTATTCACTGGAAAGTGAAAAGAACAGAATAATAATTCCAAAACCAATGTACATACCGTAATTTCTCAATATTTTTGCAAATTTACCCATGGCTAAACCCCCATCGCATAATGTAATACTTCTTCTTGTTTTAAATTTTCATTTTCAAGTACAGCAGAAACTTTCCCTTCCCGCATTACGACAACCCTGTTTGAAATCTTGAGAACCTCCGGTAAATCCGATGAAATCATTATGATTGCATACCCTTCATTGGCGAGCGCAACCAAAAGATCGTAAATTTCATCCTTGGCGCCCACATCTATTCCCCTTGTGGGTTCATCGAATATCAGAACTTTTGCCTTACTGAAAAGTGCCTTTGCAATTATTACCTTTTGCTGATTACCACCGCTGAGATTTTTAACCTGCACATTTTCAGAAGAACACTTTATTTTAAGATCACCGACATATTTCTTGGCAAGCTTTACTTCCTTTTTCGTTGAAAAAGCCATTTTCGAGATTATCTCTTTCAGATTTGTAAGCGAGATATTCTGCTTGACGTTCATGCACAGAACCAGGCCTTCTTTCTTCCTGTCTTCACTTAAATAAACGATTCCATCTTTCATAGCGTTACATGGAGACTTATAACTGACTTTTTTACCGTTTAGCTTAACCTCTCCATCGATTTTTTTCATACAACCAACTATCGCCTTCATAGCCTCGGTTCTGCCAGAACCTACCAACCCGGAAAATCCGAGTATTTCCCCTTCCCTCACGAAGAAAGAGGCATCTTCCACTTTTTCCTCCGCCTTCAGAGATTCAACTTCCAGAACCACATTCCCGGGATTTGAAGGTGTTTTCTTTACCGATTCGTCTATCTTACGTCCTGCAATAAGTCTTATAAGCTGTTCCCTGTCGGTAGTCTTTGCATCTACCGTATCTATATATTTCCCGTCTCTCAATACGGTACATTTATCACCTATTCTCTTTATCTCTTCCATTCTGTGAGAAATGTAAATTATGCTTTTGTTTTCTTTTTTCAGTTTTTCTATGAGATCGAAGAGAGTTTCTACATCTTTAGCCGAAAGTGTTGCGGTAGGCTCATCAAAAATTATGATTCTGGAATCGAGAGAAAGTGCCTTGGCAATCTCAAGAAGCTGTTTTTCTCCGACAGAAAGATCTTTTATCTTCGTACTTGTACTTCTCTTCAATCCAACTCTGTCAATAATTTTTCTTGCCTGTGCATGCGTATCTTTCCAGTTGATAATTCCGAATTTATTCACAAATTCCTTTCCAAGAAAAATATTTTCTGCAATACTGAAATAGGGATTAAGGTTGAATTCCTGATAAATAACCGATATTCCCAATTTCATAGAATGTTTAGGGCCGTTTATTTCTACCAGCTCACCATCGATAAGAATTTCGCCTGAATCTTTTTTATGCGCACCTGAAAGAATCTTTATTAGAGTAGACTTTCCTGCACCGTTTTCTCCCAGTAAAGTATGCACTTCGCCAGCTCTGAGCTGAAGATTTACTCCATCAAGTGCAAGAACTCCGGGGAATTGTTTCGAAATGTTTTTCATTTCGAGAACTAGTTCTCCACCCATTTTTAACCTCCAAATAAAAAAGGTATAATATATTAAGAAACACAATTTGGTTACATGTGATCATTTTTATAGTTATTTTCTGACAAATATTATCATTTTTTGACAAATTATGTCAAATTAGAAATCGGAAATTATATGCAAATATAACGTATTTTCATATCTTGTATCGCATATATCTATATTTTTCAACGATTTTCTGCGATTTCCGAAGATTTACCTCAATCGCCACAAATTGATTACATGTTTTCATTTTGCTATAATGAACACAATTAGGAGGATATTATGTCTGTCAATAAAGCTCAAAGACAAGTTACCATTTTAGAGATTCTGTCAAAAAAAGGACAAATTTCTCCGGAAGAACTTTCCGAGAGACTTTCCATATCCATGACTACTTTAAGAAGAGATTTAAGGGAATTGCAGAAAGTGGGAAAGATAGTAATTGGATATGGATTTGTTAAATCAAGCATGGTTGAAAGTGATATGAATAATTCTTTTCTCAACAGGCTTTCATGCAACAACAAGGAGAAGCATCTGGTCGCGGAAAATGCTTTGAACTATGTAAAAGAAGATGATACTTTATTCATAGCGGAAGGCTCCACTTGCTATATTTTCACGAAATTACTCATAAAGAATTTTAAAAGATTGCATATAATAACCAACGATCTGTACTCTCTCAACGCACTTGCAAATTCGGATGGATACAGTGTAGAAGCAATTGGTGGAACGTTGCTTCAGAATTTCAATTCATTCGTTGGCCCGAAAGCCGAGGCAATGATAAAAAACCTATTTGTAAAAAAATTCTTTTTTTCCTGTGGAGCTTATAAAAAAGATCTGGGCACATTTGAATTAAGTCCATTTTCCGCAAGTATTAAAAGGCTTGTACTCGATAAAGCCGAAAAGAATTTTTTACTTATAGACAGCCATAAATATGAAGCATATGCTCCATTCCATATGGCTAATCCCGAGGAAATACAAAAAATAATAACTGAAAAAGGGTAAAACTTTACAAGGAGGGTTTAAAATGAACGAGAGAACAAAAAGGTTAAGGGAAGCTTTGATGGCCGCAAAGCCTGAAATCTGCCCGGAAAGGGCTCTGATTTTCACCGAATCGATGAAACAGTCTGAAGGCGAGCCTCTGGCGATAAGAAGGGCAAAAGCTTTTTATGAAGTACTGGACAGAATGTCCATATACGTAGGAAAAGACGACATCCTTGTGGGTAACCAGGCTTCCAAACCTAAATCCTCCCCAATATATCCCGAATATTCCATCAACTGGCTGAGAGATGAGTTCAACGGAAAACCATATTTCTTCGACAAGAGGCCAGGCGATAAATTCTTCTACTCCGAAGAAACAAAAGAAAAAATACTCTCCACTCTCGATTACTGGGACGGCAAAACAGTTTTTGAAAACCTCAGGAAAAATATCCCGCAAAATGTCAAGGAAGCTTGGGATGCCGGGATAATAGACGATACCTGGGTTTCATCATCCGGATTGGGAAATCTGCTGGTGGATTTCAAGGAAGTACTTGAAATCGGATTGGAAGGAATAATAGAAAAAGCTGAGAAAAAGAGAGATTCAATAGATCTCACCCAGCCTGACGCGATAAAAAAATTCTGGTTTTTGGATGCAGTTGTAATTTCCAACAAAGCGGTAATAAATTTCTCAGAAAGATTTATGAAAAAATGTAATCAGATGGCGTTGCTGGAAAAAGATGAAACCAGAGCAAAAGAACTCGAAAATATAGCGGCAATAGCCGGTAATGTTCCGAGAAAACCAGCCAGTAATTTCCATGAAGCGGTACAGTCAGTCTGGATGATTTTACTCGCTTTGCATCTGGAGGCAAACGGACATGCCATATCCCTGGGAAGATTCGATCAATACGTGTACCCATTCTACGAAGCAGATGTCAGAAAAGGTACATTAAACAGGGAAAAAGCTCTTGAAATAATAGAGGCATTCTATATAAAAACAAATGAGCTCAACAAGTTACGTTCATGGCCTGACACCGCTTTTTTCCTTGGATATCAGATGTTTGTGAATTTAACGGTAGGGGGAAGAAAACAGGATGGCAGTGACGCGTTCAACGAAGTATCAACTCTCTGTATGGAGGCATGTGAGGAATTAAAACTGTTTACTCCGTCTGTTTCCGTAAAAGTATATGAAGGAACGTATGAAAAACAAATAGAAAGGGCTTTGAAAGCAGTCAATCTTCATAAAGGCGGACAACCCGCATTCTATAACGATGAAGCTTTCTATAAAATACTTCGTAACATGGGTATTGCCGAAGAGGATCTTTACAACTGGGCACCTGTAGGTTGTATAGAGGCCGGTATTCAGGGAAAATGGGATTATGCCGCAAAAGGGCCATGGCTCAATGTGGCCAAAGTACTTGAAATAACTCTGAATGGTGGTAAAGACCCTTCCACTGGAAAAGTATTCCTTGAACAGGACAAGGATTTAACTTCATTCGAAAACAGCGAGGAATTATTTGGATATTTCACAAAACAGCTTCATCATTTCATGGAATTACAGGTGATAACCGAACATATAAACGATGAAATGCATAAAAACATAGACATAAACGCTTTCAGGTCTTCATTGGTAGAGGACTGTATAGAAAGAGGCCTTTCGCTCATAGAAGGCGGAAGCGTATATTCTGCCGATGGCGGGCCCACTGCGGGAACTATAACTGCAGCAGACTGCCTGACGGCAATAGATAAATTCGTATTTAAGGATAAATTGGTTTCCGGAGAAAAAATGCTCAGAGAACTGAACTCAAACTTTGAAGGTACAGAATCACAACCCGGAGAACCCGCCGGCGAAGAATTCAGGCAGATGCTGGTTAACAGATCCCCGAAATTCGGGAACGACGATGACATAGCCGATGTATGGGCAGCCAGACTCACAGAATACATAGGTTCCACTTATCAGAAAGATTTCAGGAATTCACGATACGGTAAAGGTCCCGTACCTTGTTGCTACGCTTACAGTCAAAGCCCGGTTACCGGAAATATAGCTTTTGGTTCTTTCATAGGTGCTTTACCGAATGGAAGAAAATCAGGAAAACCAGTTAACAACGGAGTATCACCAGATAACGGAGCAGAGAAAACCGGTCCGACGGCCGCTATAAATTCCGTTGGGAAATTACCCAGCGTTTGGTTCCAGAAAGGTGCGATTTTCAATGTGAGACTTTCCCAAAACAGTCTGGATACTGAAGAGGGAATTAAAAGAGCAGCTGCATTGATAAGGGTTCTTTTTGAAAAAGGCGGAATCCATATTCAATTCAACGTAATCAGCAACGATATTCTTAAAGACGCACAGAAAAACCCTGAAAATTATCAGGATCTTATGGTCAGAGTCTCAGGATACAGCGCTTTCTTCACACCGTTGGATCCGAAAGTTCAGAATGACCTGATTGAAAGAGTGGAGTTCTACCTCTGATATGGGAACAGTATTCGATATAGAAAGATATGCAACCAAGGATGGCCCGGGAATAAGAACTGTGGTATTTCTCAAAGGCTGTAATTTACAATGTGAATGGTGCCAGAATCCCGAATCACAAAATATGAATGTGGAAATTCTGTTTGATAAGAATAAATGTAGAGGATGCGGCAGATGTGTTTCTGCCTGTCCGGTAAACGCAATTTATTTCGAAGAAAACTCAGGTCTTTCTATAGACAAGGAAAAATGCATAAATTGCGGTAAATGCATTGAAAGTTGCTTCTATGGTGCGAGACAAATTACAGGAAAAGAATATACAGTTGCTGAATTGATGGATAAAATATCAAAAGATAAGCCTTTTTTCGATAAATCCGGTGGTGGAGTTACTTTTTCAGGCGGTGAACCTTTATTGCAGGGCGAATTTTTACGGGAAATTATTTCCGAATGCAAGAAACAAAACATCCATGTCGCGATAGAAACTGCCGGAAAAGTTCCCACTGAAACATTTATGAACATAATAAACGACATAGACCTTATATATTTTGACATCAAACATGTAGATGAAAAGAAACACAAAACTTATACACATTCGGATAATTACCTCATAAAGAAAAATCTGGAAATTATTTCCGGCCTTCATAAAAATATAATAGTCAGGATACCTGTAATACCGGGTTTCAACTCGGAAGAAGAAGACATAATGGAAATATTCAATTTCCTTAAAAACTTAAAAACTCTGATCGGAATTGAATTGTTACCCTTTCACCGTCTCGGAGAATCTAAATACAGGTTTCTTGACAGAATTTACAAATACGAAGATGTAGAACCGGTTGGCGGTGAAACAATAGAAGAACTAAAAACATATGGGATGAAGTTAGGCTTAAATATACTCTGAAAAGTTAAAACACATTTATTCCGGGAGTAAGAAGAAAACTCTTCTTGCTCCCATTTTCTAAAAAGGGGAGAGTAAATTGAAAATATCCACTAAACTTGGATTCAGTTTTTCCATAATATGTATTCTTATTCTGCTTATTCTGTTTTCAACATTGATAAACACTTCGAAAATCTCAGAAGAAAACCTTCACATTCAGAAAGATGTAAAAACCGCTAAAAATGAATTCTACATCTATGAAGATTTTAAAGAAATAGATTCTGAAATTAATTATCTTATAAGACAAATACTTAAAGTCGGATACGATAACGATTCAGAGTCGCTTAACAATACACTTACAGAATATTCGAACAGAAAAGAAAAAACCATTTCCCTTATCAGCAATACCAGTGCCGACAATCTGAATGAAAAACTTACTTTGATAGATGATTGTGCAGACAGGCTATTTAAGATGAAACAGGATGAAATTTCCTTTGAAAAGGAAATAGAAAAAAACCAAACAGAAAAAGAAAAAATAAAAATGGAAATAACTCCGCTGCAAAAAGAAATAAACGATCAGACGAAAGTTGATATACAGAAAGTCACTAATTTTAAAGATTCAGCGACGACACTCAGAGACAAATATTATGATGAAATTTCCCCTTCTGATGAAATCCTGAAGGAAATCCATAATAAATTGACAGAATACGGTATAGAAAACTTGTCACTTTATGAAACCGAAACACTGTGGGAATTCAGTTTCATAAGTATGGATCTTAAAAATTTTGCTGCATTGAAATTCAATGCCAGAGAACTCATTTCAAATTCTTCGTCTATTTACCTGCCAGAAATTGAAAAAATAGTAAAAGAAACACTGGATTACATAAAATTGCAGACCAAATATGGATATTCAATGTTCGATCCCGTTCTCGCAGTTTTGATAGAAAAATCCCTTGAAAATTACAAGTTAAAAGCATCATTCATTTCCAAAAAAATATCCGAACTGAATAATTTTAAAAAACAGATGCAGGCAATTGAATTGAATTCAGAAAACCTGCTGTTTAAGCTCTCGGAAATAAGTAAAAGTTCTTTAAAACTGGTAAACGAAGAATTCACTCCTGTTTTAAATGAAACTCTGGGAATTATCTCCCAGAACAACGAAAACAAAAAGAAGTTACTCGAAGAAAATCTGCAGGATGTAACCATTTCAGCTGATCATTCGCTGGAAAGCGTTGAAACGACCAAAAAGGTTATTTCAGCCGTAACAATCACAGTAATAGTAACATGTCTTATTTTATCCATTTTCATACTGAAAAATCTCAAAAAATCAATTGTCAAAGTTACGGATAAGGCCGAAAAATTGAAGAATTTGAATCTGAATATCTCATTTGAAGAACTTGAGAACAGAAAAGATGAAATAAGCATAATAGAATCAAGCTTAAAAAATATAACAACTTCTTTCAGGGATTCCCTGCAGGAAGTTGAGAAAGCTTCTCAGAATATTTATGATAATCTGGAAGAGCTCAACACACTCACGGAAAAATCCGAGACATTATCCGAAAATATAACCAGGGGAGCACAGAAAACAGATTCAAATATTCAGAATACCTCTGCAAACATGGAGGAAATAACTTCTGAACTGTCGGAAGTCTCCAATTCCGCTAAAAACCTTGTAAACGTTTCAGGAATTATAATGGAAGAATCGCATCAAACATCACTTAAAGCAGACGAGGGAGAAAAAAAGCTCAACAGTGTTAATGGCCTTGTAAAAAACGCATATACCCAGACAGAAAACACAAAAGAAATAATGGCAAGATTGTCTGAAAAATCAAAAAATGTCGAGGAAATAGTTCATGCCATTTCGGGAATATCCGAACAGACAAACCTACTGGCATTAAATGCCGCTATTGAAGCTGCAAGAGCCGGCGAAGCCGGTAAAGGATTTGCCGTAGTCTCCGATGAAATACGTAAATTAGCTGAAGAGAGTAAAAATTCCACGGCACAGATAAGTCAGATTTTGAAAGAAATTGAAAACGAAACTAAATCAGCATCTCAGGCTACCAATGTAACTTATAAAATTATAAGTGAGGTAAATACAGGTTCGAATGATGCCTATTTACTTTTCAAGGATATCAGATCACTCATAGCTGACGTCTCTGAAAAAATGGAAACACTATACGAAACTGTAAAAACACAATTCGAATCTACAAATGAAGTACTTTCGGCAGTTGAACAATCTTCGATACTGATGGTGGACACATCACAGCAGATTGAAGAAATCTCCTCTTCCATTGAAAAACAAGCCAACCAAATAAGAAATATCAACAACCTTTCCGAAACACTCGGAGGATATTCCAAATCATTAAAGAAACTTGTAGATAAATTCACCATATAATATTTTATTTATTCAATAACGGACAAAGAAAATCTTTGTCCGTTTATTTTGATATTACAATAAATACTATGTAATGACATATTGTTAGTTTATTAATCGAATACAATTTGCTTCCCACAAACAAAAATAAGTATATTTCACACCCCTTATTCAAAAAGAGATACAGAACTATATTCTTCATATATTTTTCACTCAATTCTTTTATCTCATGTTATAATGTATAGTACATTTTGATAACAGGTTATTTTAATACCTTTTCAAAGGAGAGAGTGGAAAGTGAAAATTACCATCAAACTTTTAATCGGTTTTTCAGTTATCGTGGGGTTAATCGGATTATCCTTTTATTTGATCAGCCTTTCAAACTCGGAAATAATGGATGAAGCTGCTTCAATAAACACAAATATTGAAGTGACTAAAAATGATTTCGATTTATTCAGGAAGGTTAAAAACTTCCAGGATAAACAAAAGGATCTTGTAACTGAAGTTATGAAACTTGGTTATGTGACTTCAAGTGAAGATGCCAGAAGCGTAAAATCAGATTTCGAAAATAACCTGACATTTATAATGACAGAATCTGAAGAACTCGGTATCGAAGGATTGTATGAATTACTCCTGTCACTAAGCACAAATGTGAATGATATTTTCACATTCAAAGAAGAGGAATTATACAATCAGGATTTCCTGCTAGTTTTAAAACAGCAAAAGCTTGAATATCAGAAACAAATGGAAAAAATAATGGAAAACAACAGGCCCGCTATGAAAACAGAAAACTATTTACAGAATTTCATGGCAAAACTGCCGACTCTGAGAAAAGAATATGAAAATGCAGATATAGATGAAGACAATTTTGACACTGTAAAAAAAAGGCTTATCGATGAAGGCTTACTCGAAATACCGATAAAAGAATACAAAAATCTATGGACAAAGGAAATACTGGGAAGCACCCTGGAAGGCCTTGATTCCGTGGCAGCACTGGAAGAAGAATATTCATCAAATCCCGAAACCGGAAAAGATATCATTGAAAAAATAAAAGAAAAAAATGAAGATATTGCTGCATACATCAACATGGAAATCAGATACGGATTTATAACTTACGACCCCGTTATTGTGGCAATGGTATTACTCACGACTGACAACATCATCACGGTAATAAATGATAATATAGAATTCAATATACAGATGGAAAAAATACAGAAAAATATAAGCACTAATGAAGAAATGATAAATGAGACACAGGATACGATAGAACAGCTACGGGAATTATCACTGGATTTTATAAATGTAGATGTAACCCAGAACGTAATAAATATAAACATTTTACTGGATCAGATCACCAAAGAAAAAGAAGAATTGATGTCATCATCTTTTGATAATATAGGTAAAAAAAGCATCAATTCGACAAAAGTTATAGAACAAAACAGTATTTTTGTTTACTCCATAATGGGAATTATAATTTTAACAAGTATTTTCGTCGCCTTAATCATAATACTGGGATTAAAGAAATCGATGAAGAACCTTATGGCAAAAGCGGAACAGATAAAAGAACTTGATTTGAACGTGGAATTCCCTGAAAACATCAAAAACAACGAACTCGGTAAACTTGAAGAGACATTAAAGGAAATAGTTATTGCATTTAAAAATGCTTTGACCGGTGTATACAGTGCAACCGAAAAAATCAACGCATCATCCGATAGACTGAATGAAATTTCCTCACTTTCAATGAAGATGTCTTCCGAACTTCTAAACGAAGCAGAAAACACCGAAGAAAATGTACAAAATACTTCTGCTTCAATCGAAGAAGTAAGTTCAGGTATAGAAGAGGTTGCCGCATCTGCCAAAAATGTCAGTGATATTTCAAATGAACTCAGTTATAAATCTGAAAATACGGAAACAGCTGCAAACAACGGAGAAAAAGAGCTTGAAGATGTTATTGATATTGCATCTGATGCAATCGAACAGACAAAAAACACTTCGACAGTTGTTGAAAAACTGTTCGAACAGACGAGAAACATAACCGAAATAGTGGAAACCATATCAAGTATCGCAGAACAGACAAACCTTCTGGCGTTAAATGCTGCCATTGAAGCTGCCAGGGCTGGTGAAGCCGGTAAAGGGTTTGCTGTAGTTTCCGATGAAATCAGGAAACTGGCAGAAGAAAGTAAAAACGCAACACTTAACATTTCGACTATGCTGAAAGATATTTCTAGTGGTGTAAAAGAGGTAAATACAGCTACAGAACAGAACGTCGAAATAGTCGGAAAAGTAGATCAGAAAGCAAGAGAAGCTATGGAATCCTTTAAGAACATTCTGGTTCAGCTGCAGGAATTCAACTCAAATGTTCAGAATCTTAACGCCACGGCCGAAGAACAGAGTGCATCTGCAGACGAAATGACGAATGCAGTTGATCAATCGGCAAGAGCTATGACAGAAGCCTCCCTGAAAGTCAGGAATATAGTTGAAATAATAGACAAGCAGAATGATTCCATAAAAGTCACTTCTGATTCTTCAAGAGAATTGACTGAACTTTCAAAAGAATTGGAAAACATACTGACGAGATTTAAAATATAACCATTAAATATACTTTCACTAGTACTTCCAAAATAAATTGTTTTAATTAAAAAACGGACAGTCTGAGACTGTCCGTTTTTTAATTGGAGATTGCTGAATAACTCAGATTTTGTCATTCTGAATGAGAGAGGATTGTTATACTCACAATGGAATTTTCCTTACAGGAAAATTCCTGAAGTGAAAATGTTTTTTATTTTCACTCAGATTCCCGGGTTTAGATCCCTTTGTTTAACGGAAACTGGTGAATTTAACCTCTCTTTGATTTCACTTGCTTCTTTCCCCTGGTCTTAGCCAATGAAAGAAATAAGGAAATATTCTCTGTATAATTTTATTTAGGTTCTCCTACAGATATAGCGGGTAAAGAGTGTTAGCTACGCAAAAATCAAGTGCGGGATTGCCTTCGGTGCGTTAAAATACAAACGCATAACGCACTAAAAAACAGCGCTACCTCTGGATGACCAGTTGTGAAAATTTTTGTGCTTTGTACCGTCT